>OCKH01000040.1_pt1 | contig 109110 bp, 107 predicted proteins | sample 1480671 | NCBI WGS metagenome assembly OCKH01 (sample SAMN05301473, study PRJEB22388) | human gut metagenome | isolation source: Infant 1 DOL 17 gut | host: Homo sapiens | place: USA: Pittsburgh, Magee-Womens Hospital of UPMC | collected 2013/2014
TGTTGAGTCCATTCTTAAAATCGTAAAATTCTTCAACCTTACACAGTTCCCAATCATCATCATAAGTTTTTTAACCAAAATATAGTTATAAATTTATCAAAATGATATAATTTAATTAAATAAAACAATGTGAGGGTCAGGTTATGAAGCTAAGTGTCAACGATGAAGCAACAGTGGAAAACAAGTTAATTGCGATTCTTGGGGAAGATCGTAATCAGTGGACGTATCGAGCAGATTTAAAATCGGAACAAGATTTATGGCGTAACTTACGTGAAAAAATCATTCAAAATAATTTAGCCGCAATTGGGGAACACCCTTTAACAGACCAAGAATTTGAACGCATCAAAACAGGATTATTAGAACGAACACGCACGCCTTTTGAAGCAGCGAAATGGCTAAAAGGGGAAAATGGTATTGCGAAAATTACCATCGAACGAGAAGATGCTTCTCTAGGAACAATGAGCTTGATTTTATATTCGAATCGTGATATTGGTGGGGGAATTTCTAGTTATGAAGTCGTGAATCAAATTGCAAAAAAGAATACTAATTCTGCAAAGCATGATCGTCGGTTTGATGTGACATTATTAATTAATGGGTTGCCTATTGTCCAAATCGAATTGAAACAAGTGACAGCGAAAGATGGTGTATTTCAAGCATTTAATCAAATTAAAAAGTATGCCGAGGAAGGTATGTTTCGTAATAATATTTTTTCAACTTTGCAATTATTTGTTGTTTCAAATGAACAAACCACTCGCTATTTTGCGAATGCGCTACCACAATTTATGCATAAAAAATTCTTATTTAGTTGGCGAACAAAAGACAATAAAAAAGTTGAAAATCTTTATGAGTTCTGTCGCCAAGTGCTAAATATACCAGATGCCCATCGCTTAATTGCCGATTATACGATTGTTAGTGAAGAACAAGACAACAAAGTATTAATGGTTTTACATCCTTATCAAATTCATGCGATTGAAGCCTTATATGTTGCCGCTAGTAAGCACACCTCCGGCTATATTTGGCATGCTACAGGTTCTGGAAAAACATTAACCAGTTTCGTTTCTACTAAATTATTAGCGCGTAAACCAGGGATTGATCGGACGATTATGCTTTTGGACCGAAAAGATTTAGATAATCAGACAACTAGTGAGTTTACTAAATTTGCTTCGGAGTTTAACACAGGGATTTCATCAGGTGATGGTAAAGCTAATAGTCTGATTGTCGGGACAGGCAGTGCCAAAGAATTGAGTAAAACATTGTTGGCTGATGCGAACTCTAACGTAGTCATTGTGACGACGCGTCAAAAGCTGGATGCTGCTTTGAAATATGCACGAAAACAAGAAGAGCAGAAGGGCACAAATCGTTTTCAAAAATTAATGGGGCAACATATTGTTTTTATTGTTGATGAATGCCACCGAGCAGTTAGTGCGGAAAATATGATGGATGTTAAAAAAGTATTTCCTAGATCCACTTGGTTTGGCTTTACAGGAACACCAATTTTTGAAGAAAATAAAAAGCAAGCGCAAGGACAATTAGCAAGAACGACACACGATCAGTATGGCGAAGTGCTTCATACATATACAATCAAAAATGCGTTAGAAGATAAAGCTGTGTTAGGTTTTCAAGTGGAGCACGAGGACACAATTGATAGAGAGTCTTTGTATGAAAGAATCTATACTATCTTGTCTAAAGAAACCAAATATGCAGAATACACGCCAGAAGAGTTAGCGGATATAGTAGAAACGATGGATGATATTCAAAAAGAAAAAATGCTGGACCGCTCTGTTTATGAAAGTGACAAGCATATTCAAGAAGTCATTCATAAAATATTCCGTCCGAATAATGCTTATACTAAATTTGATTTTGGTAATGGACGACCGCGAAAATCAGCGATTTTGACAACAAGTTCGATTGATATGGCAAAACGCTATTATCATGCCATTAAAGAAATGACTGCGAAAGAAAATTGGTTAGAACAAGAATTTCCTAACCATCAAATTCGCATAGGACGAACAATGGAAGACCCGGATTTTCCGCGAATCGCCATTACTTATTCATTAGAAGAAAACGCTGAGAATATTAGCGCACAGCAAGACGAGTTAGCAAAAATCATGGCCGAGTATAATGCGTACTATGGTACTTCATGGACCTTACAAGACATTGAGCGCTATAACGGAGACATCAACAATCGCTTAGCTCGTAAAAAAGCAGAGTTTAAAGAATTTGGCCGTCATGTTGATTTGGTTATTGTGGTTGATCGGCTGTTAACAGGTTTTGATGCACCTACGATTCAAACGTTATTTGTCGATCGTAATTTAGAATACGCCAATTTGATTCAAGCATTTTCAAGAACTAATCGCACCTATCCTGATAAAACAAAAGGCCTAGTGGTTACTTTCCGAAAACCTCACACAATGGAACAAAATGTCGCAAATGCGACTCGTCTTTATTCAGAAGCAAAAGAAGAATCTGGATTAATCTATCCAACCTATAAAGAATCAAAACAACGATTTAAAAAAGCCTTTCGTAAAATGCAAGAATTTAATCCAGAAGAGATAGATGAGAACCAGCCGATTGATGTGCGAATTGATTATGTTCAATCATTTCAAGCGTTAAGTAATAGCTATGAAGCATTAGTGACCTATGATGAATATAATGATGAAATGGAAAAATCACCAGCTTTAGCTGAGCAAGTCCATTTGATTGAAGAACAGATAGGAACATACGAAACAATCAAAGGCTCTTTAGTAGAAGTAGAACCTGGGACAGATAAAGATTTTTCGGAGATTGAATTTTACAGCGATAATCATGCCAAAATGTACGACATTGACTCTTCTTATATTGATCAATTATTAGGAAATTATTCTGCAAATAGCCAAGGCGTTCGTGAAGAAATTGAAAAGGCTTTGCAAAAATTGAATAAAACGGAATGTGTTAAAGAAGTGTATCGGGAAATTTTAAATGCAATGGATAATGAAAAAGTAGATCAAAAAGAAGATGTATTTGTTTTGAAAAGACGCTACTTCACAGGAACTAGAAATCAAGTGATTGCACAATTTGCGCAAGAATGGTTTGTTTCAGAAGATCAACTTCATTCATCCGCTATTCAATATATGATTGGTATGAACCCAATCCCAAACATGGGGGACATTATCAGCAGCAAAGACTTCGAGTCATATAAAGCAACGCACCCAGAAGCAAAACCATTTAAATACCCGCAACAAATGAAGCGTGCTTGGCGTCAAACGTTAGATGAATATTTAGTGCCATTGGAGGATGAATTACGATGATGGAGGAAGAATCACATGAATTTGTCTCATCAAGACTTCAATCTATTCAACCGAGAAATTTTCACATTCAAACAACTCAAAGAACAACAAACACCAGCAGAAATCGATGCCTTAAAGCAAACCTACAAGCAACATTGGGAAAAGTGGAAAGCCTTAAACCTCGCCATCGCCCAAAGTTTACCAGCTGAACTCGGCATCACTAAGCCGAAAATTGAAAGCTGGACCAACGGCTGGAATTTACGCAGTCATTTCTGGGCTGCATATCGCAGTGAGCAACGCCAAGCGGAAAATGCTTGTCTGGCGTTGTTATTAAATAAAAAGCAATTTCAAGTATATTTGATGTTTCAACATTACAAAAGTGAGGAGCGGGCAGGCTCAGTCGTCGCTTACAATCAATTGCTTAATCGTTTAGAAGCTTGGAGTCAAACCATCGACTGCGAAGGCTATTATATTTGGCCGCAGGAGGAGCATGAACTAGTGGACCATTTGCCTTTAAAAGATTATTTAGCAGATGAAAAACAACGGAAAATTCTAGAAGAGCGGATAGGCAATCACTCTTTTCAGATTGGTAAGTTGTGGTTTGCGACAGAAAAGCTTGAAACGATTGAAGAAAAAAGTTGTCAGGCGCTTCAAGAATTAGCGCCTCTGTACGTGGCATTACATGAAGAAAAAAACTTCTTTGATTGATTTATTGATCAGAGAAGTTTTTTGAGTTACAGCTATCAACAATTAACTCATTAATAATGGAGAGAAGACGAAAAAATTGCGATTTCCTTCACAAAACACCTTATTATCTTTCCGAAAATATGATATCTTTAGAATGGAAATTTCATGAAAAGAGGATGCGAATGTTTAAAAAGTACACACAAATGATAAGGGATGAATTTAAAGGGTATAATCAAAAAAAATTGAAAAAAGATTTCTTGGCAGGTTTGACTGTCGCAGCCGTCGCGTTGCCGTTAGCGTTAGCGTTTGGGGTCTCTAGCGGCGCCACTGCAGCAGCTGGCATGATTACGGCGATTATCGCTGGAATTGTGATTGGGAGCCTTTCGGGTGGGTTTTATCAAATTTCAGGACCAACAGGTGCGATGGCAGCTATTTTAATGTCAATTGCGGCAGTGCATGGCATGCAAGGGATTTTGTTGGCCACCTTTTTGGCGGGAATTTTCTTGCTTTTGGCAGGGATTTTGCGTTTAGGGAGCTTGACTTCTTTTATTCCGTCACCGGTCATTACCGGGTTTACTTCAGGAATTGCTATTATTATTGCGTTGGGGCAGCTTGATAATTTCTTTGGGGTTCGTTCAGAAGGACACAATTTAATTGAGAAAATCAGCAGTTATCGTTCATTGGGCTTTGATTTAAGTATACCAACGACGGTTATGTCGATTTTAGTGGTACTTGGATTAGTGTTCTTTCCGAAAAAGTGGAATGCGATGATACCAGCTTCATTGGTGATGATTATTTTAGCTACGTTAGCAACAGTGGTTTTTCAACTGCCAGTGGCCACTGTAGGGAAAATTCCGACAAGTATTTTTAGTGATACACGTTTAGAACTTGGTTCGCTTCAATTAAGTGCGTTTCAGGATATTTTGGTGCCTTCGATTAGCATTGCTATGTTAGGTATGATTGAAAGTTTGCTTTGTGGCGCTTCGGCTGGTCGCATGACAGGGAAACCATTAGACAGTAATCAGGAACTAGTGGCACAAGGAATTGGCAACTTAATTTTGCCATTTTTCGGTGGCGTACCTGCAACGGCAGCGATTGCCCGCACGAGCGTAGTGATTAAATCTGGTGCGCAAACACGTTTAGCGGGTATTTTTCATGCGGTCTTTTTATTGTTATCGATGTTGCTTTTATCGCCAGTCATGTCTAAAATTCCCATGCCTGCGTTAGCTGGTGTTTTAGTGGTGACAGCGTGGCGAATGAATGAATGGTCGGTGATTAAAGAATTCTTCCAGAAACGTTTCCACACAGCCTTGTGTTTATTCTTCTTAACGATGGTAGCGACCGTTATTTTTGACTTGAGTTTAGCGATTGTTTTAGGGGTCTTAGCGGGTTGCCTGTTTTTCATTGCGAAAAGTGCCGTGATTACGATTAATGTCGAGGAAGTTGATTGGTCAAGAATGGGGCTAGTACCGACCGATTGTACGGAAAATTGGGTGGTGGTTTATTTGAGTGGCCCGTTATTTTTCATGTCTTCTGAACGATTGAAACAAACGTTACTACAATTGGAAACAAAAAGTGGTGTAGTATTTTCAATGCGAGGAGTTCCTAGCATTGATAGTACGGCGTTAGATATTTTAGAAGAATTTTGTCTTGCAGCAGAAGGTCGTGGACAACAAGTTCAATTTGCCGCTCTGCAACCAGAAGTTGAAAAAATGATTCGAACCATTCAAGGAAATCAAGAGAAGGAATACCATTTCTCAGTCGCAGAATTTTTACAAACGGTGCATGTTGCAGAACAATAAGTCATTTTCAAATGAAATGTTCTATTTTCTATTGCGTGCTTAATGTGTGAAGAAATAAGAAAAATAAGTGGGGACTAAAACGAGTTTCTAGAGGAGTTCCTAAAAAATAATAAAGAGAAAACTTCTAAGTATGAAGTTTTCTCTTTATTATTTTTTAGGTTATTTATTGAATTACTTCTAGCATAACGTCTTTTTGATCATCCGTAACATTGCCAGCGTAATTAGGAGTGATTAAAGATATCGAACCATTTTTATTATTGAATAAGTATAAAGTACCCGATCTATTTTGTTCGTCGTTTGAAGAAATATTAGTTCCTAAAATTAACTCTGTATTTACTTTAACGGTGCGAATACTGTTATCGTCCGCCGAAAATATTCTAATCTCTTTTGTAGGAATTGTATTTATAGATAGCTCATATTTATTAATGGCTTCTTTCACTTGACCATTTTCAGCCCCAAACAATTTAGTTCGGAAGGTAGCAGTTGGTGTTGAATTTAAGTTCTCTAACGTAATTGAAGTTGGCACATTCATTCCTTTAAAATTAAATACGAGTGGATTGTTTAAACTACTAAGATCGACAGCATAAGGTGTTGCTTCTAAAGAATTTGCTTCTTCGACATTTGTGGATACTTCATTTTTAGACTTTGCCGAATCCTGAGTGGTACTGGCACTTTCTGAAGTTTCTTTTAGTTTATTATTAGAGCTTGTTTCTATGCTAGAACTGTAATGATTAGTACTGCTTTTCATTGATGTTGTATGATTGGTAGAATTTTCTTGTTTTTTAGGCTCATTCGCTTTCTGAGAACTACAACCTGTTAAAAAAATAACTAAAATAACACAAACTAATTTTTTCATACTATTCCTCCTATAGACGCTATAACTAATTTTATCTTACTTGTTAATATAACAAAAGGAATAATTATTTTATTTTCACGAATGCTCAAATTGTTTAAATCTGTAGTTTTTATACTTATTTTTGTTGCATTTGCAACAAAAATAAGTTAAAGTAATGACAATCATAAAATATTAGCGAAAGGAAGTGTCCTAGTGACAGATATTTTAAGAGAAATTGGTATGATTGCGCGGGCCTTAGATTCAATCAGTAATATTGAATTTAAGGAATTATCTTTAACACGAGGACAATATCTTTATTTGGTCAGGGTCTGTGAAAATCCTGGGATTATCCAAGAAAAGATCGCCGAACTGATTAAAGTTGATCGAACCACAGCGGCGCGGGCGATTAAGCGTTTGGAAGAACAAGGCTTTATTTATCGTCAAGAAGATGCAAGCAACAAAAAAATTAAGCGGATTTATGCCACAGAAAAAGGGAAAAACGTTTATCCAATCATTGTGCGCGAAAATCAACACTCGAATCAAGTTGCTTTGCAAGGCTTGTCAGAAGTGGAAATTTCACAATTGGCAGAGTACTTAGTCCGGATGCGTAAAAATGTCAGCGAAGATTGGGAATTTGTCAAAAAAGGGAACACTCGAAATTATTAAGGAAAGGACGACTGATTGATGGGAGAAATAAAACAATTAACAATAGAAGATGCACCAGCGTTACAAGAAATCAGCATTGAAACTTATACAGATACTTTCGGACCATATAATACCCCAGAAAATATGCAAGCCTATTTAGTAGAAGCTTACAATTTAGAAAAATTACAAAAGGAATTGGCTAATCCCCACTCTGACTTTTATTTTATCTTTGTCGATAATCAATTAGCTGGCTACATGAAATTAAATCGTGAGACGGCACAAACGGAACCGATGGGGCCAAAAAAGCTCGAGGTTGAGCGATTATATATTTTACCTGCATTTAAAGGAAAGAAGCTGGGAACACAATTGTTAGAACTGGCGGAAGAGAAAGCTTGTGAATTTGGTAAAAACGCACTGTGGTTAGGTGTCTGGGAACACAATGATGCGGCGCGGGCATTTTATAAAACGATTGGCTACCGCTATTATAGTCAACATTCATTTTTTATGGGAGACGATGAACAGACGGATTTTATTTTGTTAAAGGAATTATAGCAAGAAAATTTAGAAACAAAGATTTCTGATAAAATCAGAAATCTTTGTTTATTTTTTTGATTAAAATTAAGCATTTTTTTATTTTCAAAATGTTATTTTTTAAAATGTAAAAATTGAAAAAGAAGATTTTAAATCTGTGAAAAGTTGTCAATCTTGTGAGAAAACTCTTTTGTCAGTGTCTTTTTTCAGGATGGGTCTCTTCCTGAAATCCACTTCAGTTTATCTGTTTTGTGTGTTTTTGATTAAAAAATGTTGTGTTGGATTTCATTTAACTGTATAATTTATTTATGTCATTTTTAATAATAAGCGTATTTTAGCATTGAAAAAGAGAAGTTGTACATAATATGTGAATAAAAAGATTTGTTTCTTATTTTCTAGAGTGAGAGGGCGATATAAAAAAGGTTGCTATTTTTTCGTTCAAAGTGAACAAAGAATCGTTTGTTATTTAGTTGGGGTAACTAATGATTCTTGTTATAAAAAGCGCTTACAATTCGTGTGATGAGAGCAGTACGCATGTTTGTGCAAAAGTGACAAAAAAGAGAAGGCAGGGTGTTTTAATAGAAAAAATTTTTAATAAAAAGGAGAGTTTGTCGTGGAGAAAAATGTGTCTCAAGTAACAGCTCAAGAAGAAACAGCGCTGAAAGCACGTGGCTACAATGAGGATTTGTTGCCAAGTAGCCCGAAACAACGGACAATGGGCGCGCGCAATTTTTTTACATTATGGATGGGTTCGATTCATAATATCCCGAATTATGCAGCAGTTGGCGGCTTTATTTTCTTAGGTTTATCGCCGCTGCAAGTTATGCTGGCAGTTGTGTTAAGCTCATTCATTGTAGCAACTTTCATGAATTTGAATGGTGTGGCTGGCTCTAAATATGGCATTCCTTTTGCGATGCACTTACAGTCTACTTACGGCAGTCTCGGAGCAAAACTGCCAGGGTTCTTAAGAGGTTGTGTGGCCGCGATTGCTTGGTTTGGTCTGCAAACATTTACAGGATCGCTCGCTTTATTAATTATTCTCGGGAAATTTTGGCCGAACTTTTTACAAATTGGTGGGTCATTCCAGTTTTTTGGTCTCAGGCTACCTGAATTAATGGCGTTTACTCTTTTCTGGCTCTTAAATGTGGCAATAGGTTTCGGTGGTAGCAAAATTTTGAACCGGTTTACCGCCATTTTAAGTCCATTGATTTATGTCGTTATTATTGGATTAACGATTTGGGCCATTCGAGCTGGGGGCGGTTTAACACCAATTTTGTCCTATCAAGTTTCTGGTGCGATTCGTTCAGTCAATCCACTTGTGGCGTATCTGATTATTTTTAACTCGGTTGTGGCCGTTTGGTCAGCGCCTGGTGCGAGTGTGGCGGATTTTACTAAGAATGCGCGCTCGACACGTGCTCAGGTTGTGGGGCAAACAGCAGGTTTAGTTGTTGGTTATGGGATTTTCGCTTTTTCCAGTGTGGTTATTCTGTTAGGTGGTTCGCTGTATTTTGGGATTCAAGAATGGAATATTTTAAACATTATTGATCGTTTAGATAATGTGGCAGTGGTGGTCTTAGCCATGTCGGTTTTCTTATTAACGACTATTTCAACGAATGCAACGGGGAACATCATTCCGGCAGGTTATCAATTGGCGGCGCTATTTCCTAAAAAAATGACGTATAAAAAAGGCGTCATTATTGCCAGTGTTATCAGCTTTCTCATTATGCCTTGGAAACTGATGGAAAACGCCGATAGTATTTTTATTTTTCTGAACGCAATTGGGGCTGTTTTAGGACCAGTCGCTGGTGTGATGATTGCGAATTATTATTTTGTTCAAAAGCAACAAATTGATTTAAATGATTTATACGTAGATAAACACAAAAAAGAGGAAGCCAATCCTTTTTACGGATTAAACAAGCCGGCGTATGTTGCTACTATTCTGGCGTTGGTTCTTTCCTTAAGTGGTCAATTTATTCCACAGGTTAAAATCATTGCTGATATTTCGTGGTTTGTGGGCTTTGCCACAGGTTTTGTGCTGTACTTAGTGTTAAAAAAATGGACTTGGGATTCAAAAAAAGTGAAAGAAACAGCTTATCAGGAGGGAAAATAAATGCAAGCAGAGTTAGTGATTAAAAACGGGTTAGTTATTTTAGAAACTGGAGAAGTCATTACGGATGTCGCCGTTCAAGGAGGAAAAATCGTAGCGATCGGGCAAGACTTGTCGGGAGAACGTGTGATTGATGCGACGGGTTTGGTCGTTAGTCCTGGGATGGTGGATGCTCATGTTCATATTACCGATCCTGGTGGTGGTTACCGCGATGAATGGGAAGGGTATGTCACAGGAACGGCCGCTTGTGCCAAAGGGGGCGTGACGACCTTTATGGAAATGCCTTTAAATCAGATTCCAGCAACCGTGGATAAGACCTCTCTTGAGATCAAATACAAGGCAGGAGAAAATAAACTAAAAGTAGATGTAGGGTCATTTGGTGGCGTGGTCCCGACCAACTTGGCTGGTGGGATTCAGGAACTTGATGAAGGAGGCGTTTCCGGCTATAAATGCTTTTTAGGAACGTGCGGCGATCGTTCAATTGAAGGAGATTTTCAAAATGTCGACGATTATTCGCTATATGAAGGAATGAAACAAGTCGCCAAAACTGGCAAAGTGCTAGCAATCCATGCAGAAAATGCGCCAATTACGGATAAATTAGGCGCGTTAGCTTATCAAAATGGCGAAACTACTTTAGCGGCATATGTAGCTACACGTCCTGTGTTTACCGAAGTTGAAGCGATTCAAAAAGCCATTTTATTTGCCAAAGAAACAGGTTGTCGGATTCATATTTGTCATGTGGCTTGTCAAGAAGGCGTGGAAGAAGTTTTAAAAGCCCAAGCAGAAGGGGTAGATGTGACTTGTGAAACATGTACGCATTATTTATATTTTACCACGGATGAACTTGATGCCATTGGTCCAGTTGTCAAATGTTCGCCGCCGATTCGTGACGCGGACCAACAAGCCGCCTTATGGAACCACGTGCAAACAGGCGGCATCGCGTTTGTAACCTCTGACCATTCTCCTTGTACGCCAGACTTAAAAGATACAACCAATGCTTTTGAAGCTTGGGGCGGCATTTCTGGTGTTCAAAATAACGTCGACGTGTTATTCGATGAAGCCGTCCAAAAACGTGGTTTATCCTTGAAACAATTCGCGGATATGATTGCAGCAAACCCAGCTGACCGTTATCACTTAGCACAAAAGGGCCGCATCAGCATTGGTAAGGATGCCGATTTTGTACTAATTAAACCTAATGCGCCGTATATCTTAAAAGCAGAAGATTTAGAATACCGAAATAAAATTAGTCCTTACATTGGTCGTGAAATTGGGACCCAAGTGATTCAAACAATTTTAAGAGGCGAAACAATTTACGAACAAGAAACTGGGGTAACCGAGGCGTTTAACGGCGTATTTATCAAAAATTAAACACCTATTTTAGAAATGAAAAGGGACAGAAGCGTGATTGAATTAGCGCCTCTGTCCACGAGTTAGAGGATGTTTATTGGTTGTTTTGCACAAAAAAAGGCTTAATTTTGTTTGATAAGTACAATGAAGATAACTAGGGAAACGTTTACAATCAGAGTGTAATCAGTCAGGAGGTTTTGTGATGGACTTGGAAAAAGTTTTAAAACAAAGAATCGAAGAGTTGTCAGCAATTGGGAGTGATCCTGCAGGAGGGATGACACGCTTACTTTATACAGATTCGTGGTTGGCAGCACAAAAGTATGTGCAAAGCCAAACTGAGGCGTTTGGACTGGAAACGCAATTTGACGAAGTCGGGAATCTGTTTTGTCGAGTGGCAGGAACGGAATTTCCTCAGGAAACGATTTTAACTGGGTCACATATCGACACAGTAGTTAATGGTGGGACCTTAGATGGTCAATATGGTGTTATTGCTTCCATGACGGCTGTTCAATATTTATTAGACAAATATGGGAAACCACGGCGTTCTCTAGAAGTGCTTTCCATGGCTGAAGAAGAAGGGAGTCGTTTTCCAACGGTTTTCTGGGGAAGCAAAAATGTTGTTGGTGAAGCCAAACGTGAAGAAGTAGTCGATATCTCTGACAACGAAGGTAAAAAGTTTGTTGATGAGATGCATCGCCAAGGCTTTGATTTTCGGCAGGAGCAAACTAGACGTGAGGACATTGAAGCATTTGTCGAAATTCATATTGAACAAGGCAATATTTTAGAGAATGAAAAACTCCAAGTCGGTGTTGTTCATAGTATTGTAGGGCAACGTCGCTACACGGTTAACTTAAAAGGGCAAGCCAATCATGCAGGCACTACGCCAATGAGTTATCGTCATGATGCGGTGTACGGTTTTGCTAAAATTTGTGCAGAAGCCATTGATCGTGCGAATGAAATTGGTGATCCGTTAGTTTTAACATTCGGTAAAGTCATTCCGAAACCCAATACAGTCAACGTGGTGCCTGGAGAAGTGGAATTTACAATTGACTGCCGTCATACCGACGCTGCTTTTTTACGACATTTTACCGGTGAATTAGAAGAACGGATGAAGACAATTGCTCAAGAATTAGGCTTAACGATTGCAATTGACCGCTGGATGGATGAAGCCCCTGTACCGATGAATCAAGCAATTGTAGAAGTTATTGAACAAAAAGCCAAAGAAGGCAAGTATCAGTATCGTATGATGCATAGTGGCGCTGGGCATGATTCGCAAATTATTGCGCCCCATTACCCGACGGCGATGATATTTGTGCCAAGTATTGGTGGGATTAGTCATAATCCAGCAGAAGCAACGGCATTTCCAGATTTGGTTGAAGGCGTCAAGCTTTTAGCAGATACCTTATATGAATTAGCGTATAAATAAGATAGAAAAGGAAGAATTGTGATGGGTTATAAAAATAATCGAGTTGGTTACCAAAAAGAATTGTTAACATCAAGAGCTGTGATAAAAAAAGACAATTACGCCATTATTCCCCATGATGGTTTGGTGCAAAATGCAGTACCTGGTTTTGAAAATGTCGATGTTTCCATTTTGGGATCGCCTAAATTAGGTGCGACATTTGTGGATTACATTGCTACGTTTCACAAAAATGGTCAACAAACAACTGGTTTTGGTGGCGACGGGATCCAAACGTTGGTTTATGTCATTGACGGTCGTTTGCGCGTTTCAGATGGTCAAGAAACTCATGAGCTTGAAGCCGGGGGCTATGCCTACTTTACGCCTGAAATGAAAATGTATTTAGCGAATGCACAGGAAGCGGACACAGAAGTTTTCTTATATAAAAAACGCTATCAGCCGTTGGCGGGCCATCAACCTTATAAAGTGGTTGGGTCAATTCATGACCAACAACCCGAAGAATATGAAGGAATGACAGACGTCTTGCTTTGGAGTTTATTGCCGAAAGAGTTTGACTTTGATATGAATATGCATATCTTATCTTTTGAACCAGGTGCTAGTCATGCCTATATTGAAACGCATGTCCAAGAGCATGGTGCGTATTTAATTAGTGGCCAAGGGATGTACAATTTGGACAATGAATGGTATCCAGTGGAAAAAGGGGACTATATTTTCATGAGTGCCTATGTGCCACAAGCAGCCTATGCGGTTGGCCGTGAAGAACCGTTAATGTACGTTTATTCCAAAGATGCCAATCGTGAACCAGAATTATAACGAAAAGCCGAATGTAAAGTAATGACCTCGGAACAATAGGATTTGAACACGCAGTGGTGAACGGTAGAGTCCTTTTTCTTGGTAGACGTTACTTTTATTCGGCTATTTTCCTGTTAATTATTTTTCTGAAAGTTCCAGCGCTACCCGTAAGAGTAAACTCGTCTCAGGCTCTTGAATAGAGGTACCTAATAATTTTTCACATTGATTCATGCGATATTTAATGGTGTTTCTGTGAAGGTAAAGAGCGTTGGCCGTTTTAGTAATTTCGCAATTGAAATCTAAAAAAACTTTCAAGGTTTTTCGTAATTCTTGTAACGTCGGTTCCGTCGGATAGGCCAACTCTTTCAATTGTTGCTGGCAAAAGTATTCAACATCTTCAGTGCCAATCTTTTCAAAAAGTCCAGCTAGGCCTTTGGGATGGAACAATTGCACAGTCGCTGGTTTTTGAGCGTGTAAAGAAGCCTCTAATGTCGAGGAAGCTTCAATATAAGAATTAGGCAAATCTTCTAGGTTTTCATAAGCATTGCCTAAAGCAAAGCGAATGGTAATAGGCAAAGCCTGTTGCAAACGTTCAGCGAGGTTTTGCAAAATCATCAAATGGTCATTTTTCTTAGATTGAAAAATCAAGATACTTTTATTTTGATTTTTTAATTTAAACAAGGCGACATCTGGCAGGATTTCCGGCAATTGTTCTTTGAGCCATTGGAAAATTAGTTGCCCTTCCGCTTGCTGATAACGAATATGGGTTTCATTTTCTGGTTTAGTCACGCCGTAGACAATCGCTAATTGATAATAATCACTGTTGATTAAACGATAATTTTTCCAAAGTTCCAACCAATTTTGATGTTTACTCAGCGCTTTTTGATGTGTATCAAGCAAGCGGTCCAAAAAGTCTGTTTTGAGATGTTCAAAAGATTCAGCAATTTTCTGGTTTTTAAATAACATAAAAGTCAAAACTAAAATGGCCTGATCAATGGCAAATTCAGAAATAGGATAAGGAATCTGTTCAGGAGATAAGACCAATAAATAATAGGGAAAATAATCGTTCACACGAATTGGAAAGCCAGCTACTTGAATGTTTTCTTGTCGCTCATCCTGTAAACGAAAGATTTTCTTTTCTTGTGCCAATTGTTGAAAGTGGTCTTTTGATAATTGTTCGATGAAAAACTCCGCCGATTTTTGATTGCCATAAAAATAATTCGAGTGGGCAATCACCTGTTGCCAAGGACTTAATAAAATAATTGGCGCATTTAAAATTTTCGCAAATTCAGCGATGAAACGCGTAGCATCAACATCTTGCATTAATAATGTTGAAAAACGCTTTTGGATGTCAAATGCCGCAGACATCTGTTCGGTTTTGCTATCACGAAGATAGCCTACAATTTCATGCAACAACCCGCCTAGTGGCTGTGTGCTAGGAATTTTAATCAGGGGCAAATCAACGGCACTGGCATAGGCAACAATTTCTGGTGAAATTTCGTCAAGGAACCGCCCAACTTTGATTCCTAAAGCCGTACACTCTGCTTGTTTTAGCGAGTCAATAAAAGGTTTCAATTTTTCTTGATCATCTTTATAAATCATTGCCGTTGTTAAAATCATGACATTTTTAGGGATAAAATCAGCCACATCAGGTGTTTCCGTGATTTCTACACTTTCCAAGGGCTGTGTTAAGTTTGAGTGAGACGATAATAATTGTAAATCAGAAAATCTTGGTAAAGCCAAGACCTCAGCTAATATTTTCATCACAACAACCTCCTTTTTTTATAGTATAGCGAAGAATAAAAAGGAGTACAAAAGATAGTTATTGAATATGTCTAAAAAACAAAGTCAAAATAGTGCAAATTGAACAATGAATTTCTGAGTTTTTCCAAAGATAATAAAAGAGAAGAATTAAAAATGAAGTGAGGGATTACTATGTATCAACAACCAAATTTTGTACGGCGAACAATCATGACGCCGGGACCAGTCGAAGCCCATCCATCGGTACTTCGTCAAATGGGTCAACCAATTTTAGGGCAATTCGATCCAGAATTTCTACAAATTATGGATGAAGTTCGGGAAATGATTAAAGTACCTTTTGCCACAAAGAATCAACAAGCCTTTGCCATTGATGGCACGTCACGTTCAGGCTTGGAAGCGGGGTTATTTGCATTGATTGAGCCAGGCGACAAAGTGCTTGTGCCTGCGTATGGCCGGTTTGCTTATTTATTAGGTGAAATTTGCGAACGCGCCCGGGCCGAAGTCATTTATTTAGAAAAGGACTGGCTCGCACCGTTTGAACAAACAACGGTGATTGAAGCGATTAAAGAACATCAACCAAAAATTGTTGCGATGGTCCACGGCGAAACGGCGAATGCACAAATGCAACCACTGGATCAAATTGGCGCCTTTTGTCGGGAAAATGAAATTTTCTTCGTAGTAGATATGGTGGCGACTTACGGCGGTGTCGAAACAAAGGTCGATGATTGGAAGATTGATATTGCGGTAGCAGGCACTCAAAAATGTGTCAGCGTACCTTCAGGCCTTTCTTTGATTACCTACAACCAACGTGTAGCCGATTATCTGGCGGGCCGTTACCAAAAAGAGTTAGGGCTTGGCGCGGATGCGCGGAATGAACGGTTCATTCAAAGTAACTACTTGGATTTATCGCAATTAGAAAAATATTGGGGACCAGAGCGCTTAAATCACCATACAGAAGCGACTACAATGATTTATGGGCTACATGAAGGGCTGCGCTTGTTACTTCAAGAAGGCATGGAAAATGTCTACGCACGTCATCGGAAAAACGATCGTATTTTAGTTGAAAGTCTGCAAAAAATGGGCTTAGAAATTTTCGGGAAGTTAGACACAAAAACACCAACAGTCATTCCTGTGGTCATTCCAGAAGGAATTGATGGTGAAAAGGTGCGGAGCTTATTACTGGATCATTTTAAAGTTGAAATTGCCTCTTCTTTCGGTGATTTAAAAGGAAAAATTTGGCGGGTCGGTAATATGGGGTACAGCAGTCGCGAAGACAATGTGTTGCATTTCTTGAGTGCCTTTGAGACTGTATTGAAACACCAAGGTTATCAATTTGAAGGCGGTAGCGGTAGTACTCATGCATTGGCTGAGTATTTAAACTAAAAAAGAAGGTAGGACAAAGGTCACTACGTAAAAAAGCGTAGTGCTTTTGTTCCTTATGAAACGTTAACCAAAAAAATGATTGGTGGAGGAAAAGAAAATGACAGACAAGACAAAAAGTTCGTTGGCTTATTGGAAAAAAATCGTTATTTTACTATGTATGGGCTGGGTAATAATCTGGATTTATCGTTCCGCGCTTTCTCCTGTTTATCCGCAAATTCGTGCGTCTTTAAATGGTAACGCTTCCGATACGGCCCTAGGGTCCATTTCTAGCTTTTATTTTCTCGGTTACGTAGTCATGCAGATTCCTGCAGGCTTCTTGGTAGACAAAATTGGGAAAAAACGTGTATTAATTCCAGGCTTTATCTTGTTTACGCTGGCAGCATTACTGATTGCCCAAGCCCAAACGATTGGAACAATTTACTTAGGTAGCTTATTGGCAGGCTTAGGATGTGGTTCTTTCTATGGCTCGGCTTACTCGTTGACGTCGCAAAACATTCCTCAAGCCAAAAAAAGTTTTGCAACAGCTATTGTTAACAGTGGTTCAGCAGTTGGTTCAGGTTTAGGAATGATTTTATCTAGTTATTTAGTTGCCCAAAAAGGATTACCTTGGCAGGTGATGATGTACATTTCCGCCTTTATGATTATTTGTATGTTAGTGGCTTTTCAAGTAATTATTCGCAATCATAAAGAAGATATGGCCTTGATTCAGCCAACCGTTGTTGATGAAAAAGATAACGAAGCGGTAAAAGAAAAGGTGCCCTTTAAAAAACTGTTTGCGCCACATATGCTATTTGCGTATATTTTATATTTTGGCACTTGTTATGCATATTATATGATTGTGACTTGGTTACCTAATTTTTTAAGTACCGAACGTGGTTTCCAAGGAGCGGCAATTGGATTGTCCTCTTCGCTGGTCGCATTTGCCTCTATTCCAGGAGCGTTATTTTTTAGTCGGTTGGCGGATAAGTACATGCATAAAAAAGTTCAATTCATCGTTGTTTTAGAATTTTTAGCAACAGCCATGCTTTTGTTAACTGTACAAGTAAGTAATGCAACGTTGTTATTAATTGCTTTAATTATGTATGGGTTCTTAGGGAAATTAGCTGTAGAACCGATTATTATTTCTTGGCTAGGTGAAAATGCACCAAAAATTGGAATTGGCACTACTTTGGGTGTGTTTAACTTTTTCGGCATGATGTCATCTGTAATCGCCCCAGCTTTAACTGGGAAAATTTCTGACACAACGGGTTCGAAAGTCATGGGCTTTTATATCGCCGTCGTGATTTTACTAATTGGCACGATTCTTTTTATGCTTGTCAATTTAAAAAAACGCGGGGCAGATTCGTCTAATAAATAAAAAAACAACGCAAACTTATCTTTCGCTGAATAAGTTTGCGTTGTTTTACTTTTTGACAATCATATTAATCGCTTGTGCTAATCGCTCTTCTTGTTCTTTAGGATCTTTTTCAGGATTTTCAAAGCAATGCTTTAAATTCTCCGCAACTATCATCCCCATTACGCGATCAATACTAGAACGGACCGCACTCAACTGAGTGATAACATCGATACATTCTTTTTCTTCATCAATCATTTTTTGAATCCCGCGAATTTGACCTTCTGTGCGGCGTAAACGATTCAGCACTTTCTTTTTTTCTTCAGTCATTTTGCCCCTCCTTAAGAGTAGTGATTGGTTTAAAATATACCTACACGAGGTATTTTTGTCAACTATCTTTTCTTTGAATCTAAAAATGGCAGAAATCTCTTCAGTTGACAAGTCTAACTTTTTCATGTTAAATATACCCCGTAAGGTATATAAGAGAAGGAGAAAAAGATGTTATTTCAATTGTTTAAAAAAACGCCAAGTATTTCAACAAAAGAATTGCAGTCACGTTTATCTAAAGAGATAACGTTATTAGATGTCCGGACACCTAGCGAATACCGCGCAGGGCATATTCCACAAGCGATTAATGTCCCACTTAACAAAATTCCCGCCTACAACAAATCCGCTAACGAGGTCTATGTGATTTGCCAGTCCGGCATGCGCAGCAAAAATGCGGCCAAAATTTTAGCGAGAAAAAACTATCACGTGATTAACGTTCGTGGCGGGATGTCCCAATGGTCTGGTCAAATTAAAGGAGGAAAATAAATGAAAATTGTAATTATCGGAGGCGTGGCTGGTGGCATGTCAGCAGCGACACGTTTACGTCGTTTAATGGAAGATGCTGAAATTGTTGTCATGGAAAAAGGCCCTTTTGTTTCATTTGCAAACTGTGGTTTGCCTTACTACGTTTCTGGCGAAATCGCAGAAAGAGAGCAACTGCTTGTTCAAACACCCGAAGCGTTAAAGGCACGGTTTAATTTAGATGTTCGTCCTCACCATGAAGTCGTGGCGATTGATCCAATAGAAAAAGTGATCACAGTGAAACATGAAACAGAAATTTTAACAGAACACTATGACAAATTAATTTTATCACCAGGGGCGAAACCTTTTGTGCCGCTAATTACAGGATTGGCAGAAGCCAAAAATGTTTTTTCATTAAGAAATGTTCCTGATTTAGATCAAATTATGACAGCCTTGACACCAGAAACAAAACGAGCCGTCGTGATTGGCGCAGGCTTCATTGGCTTGGAAATGGCAGAAAACTTGCAAAAACGCGGATTAGAAGTCACTCTCGTGGAAAAGGCACCCCATGTTTTACCGCCATTAGACGAAGAAATGGCCGCTTTTGTCAAAGTTGAATTAAGCAAAAACAATGTTCAAGTAATTACGGGACAGTCTGCGGTTGCTTTTGAAGAAGAAGGGCAAGTGATTCGCTTAGAGGACGGTCAAACATTAGCTTCTGATTTAACCATTTTGTCGGTGGGTGTCCAACCAGAAAATACCTTAGCAGTTGAAGCAGGTGTAGCAACTGGTTTACGTGGCGGTATTGTTGTTGATGAACACTATCAAACGAATCAACCCGATATTTATGCGGTTGGGGATGCTATTGTAGTGAAACAACAAATCACTCAAGAAGATGCGCTGATTTCTTTAGCTTCCCCCGCCAATCGCCAAGGACGTCAAGTAGCGGATGTGATTGCTGGGTTAGAGAGAAAAAATCAAGGGAGCATTGGGACCGCCATTGTGCGAGTCTTTGATTTAACCGCCGCTTCAACTGGTTTAAGCGAACGGGCTGCTAAAGCTGCTGGACTAACAACAGCTGTTGTGCATATCAGTGGAAAAGACCATGCGGGGTATTATCCTGGCGCAACAGATCTTCAGTTAAAATTAGTTTTCCATCCTACGACAGGGGAAATTTATGGCGCACAAGGAATTGGGGCAAAGGGCGTAGATAAGCGGATTGATATTCTTGCGACCGCTATTAAAGGACAGTTAACTATTTTTGATTTGCCTGAATTAGAGTTTACCTATGCGCCGCCGTTTGGTTCAGCGAAAGATCCTGTGAACATGTTAGGCTATGCAGCGATGAACCTTGTAGAAGGATTGAGTGAAAACGTTCAATGGTATGAGTTATCCAACGAATTAGCTAAGGGGGCTGTTTTATTAGATGTCCGTAATCCCGCTGAACAAGCCAATGGTCAATTTAAAAATGCTGTGTCTATTCCTTTAAATGAGTTAAGAGAACGTTTGGAGGAATTAGACAAGTCAACGGAGTACATTGTTAGTTGTCACAGTGGTTTGCGTAGTTATATTGCAGAACGGATGCTAAAGCAAGCGGGCATCTCAGTCAGAAATTTAGATGGTGCTTTTGCGCTATATAGAATGGTAAAACCGGAGGAACTAGAAAATGTATAACACGATTGGCATGCCTGAATTTTATCAGGAAGCAAAACGAAAAAAATTACCGATTATTGATGTACGAGAAGAAATGGAATACCAACTGGGGCATGTCCCTCAGGCCATCAACTTACCTTTAAGTACTTTAACCGAAAATTATCAGCAATTAGATAAAAACCAACCCTATTATCTGATTTGTCAAATGGGATCGCGCTCCGCACAAGCATGTGCGTTTCTCAGTCAACAAGGGTATCAAGTAACCAATGTTCTAGGTGGTACATCTGGCTGGTTGGGTCAATTAGAACAATAAAATAACAAAAAACGTTTATCCTTTTACACAGGATAAACGTTTTTTTGTTAGATAAAGATGTGTCAAAACTGTAAGAGGAATGATAGGAAGATGAAGGGACCGATTTTTTTATTCATTATATACTAAATAAAATGACAAACTCGTCAACAGAAATCAAGGAGGAACAAATAAATGAAAAAGTCAGGCCAGAAGAAGCGAAATAAAAAAGTGTGGTTCGGTATTGGTGCCGCAGTGGTCGTCGTCGGATTTATCGGAGCAAAAACAGTTTTTTCTTCAAAAGAAGTTGAACCTGAATACACAACGTATACCATTACAGAAATGGCCTCATTAAAATTAGATGGTCAAGTGAGTTTTCTAGATACTCGGGATATTTTCTTTGATCCTTCTTTAGGGAAAATTGCCGAAATAAATGTTGAAAATGGTAAAGAAGTCAAGAAAGATAGTCCATTGTTAACGTACAATAACTCAGACATCCAAGCCACAGAAACAGAACAAGCGAATGCCGTTAATCGGAATAATCTTCAAGTCCAACAAGCACAAGAGAACGTTAACTTAGCCACTCAAAAATACAATGAAGCCTTAAACAAAGTTGCTGCAGCCAAGCAAAAATTAAACACCGCAAAAGAGGCTGAAGAGAAAGAAACACTAAATGCGGAAATTCAGCAATTGAATGAAGCTGTTAGTGCTGCGAATAGTGAAGTCGCCCAAGCTAACCAAGCCCTTCAATTAGCCAACAGTGATGCCGTCGGAGCAGCAAACACGCTTGAACAAACACGTGGCAAAGTCAACACAGTTGTTACAGCACCAATTGATGGCCAAGTCACTGTCGATGCTAGTGCCATGAGTAGTACCGACAAACCAGTCATTAAAATTGCAACACAAAAGAAAAATATTCAAGGAAAAGTAACCGAGTATGATTACGATAAATTACAGACAGGGGAAGAAGTAACAGTGACGACCGTTGGTTCAGGCAAAACAGCGCCAGGCAAAATCGTTTCCATCGCGCAAACCCCAATAGCTAAAAATGAAGGCAACCCAGTAGTGAGTTATCAATTTACAGTAGAAGGTGATTTTCCTTGGGCAGAAGGCTTGTCTACTAGCATCGCTGTGCCGCAAAAGCAAATGATTATACCGACAGCAGCAATCCAAAAAGATGGCGAAAAAGAATTTGTCTATGTTTACAAAGCGGGCAAAGCGAAAAAAACACCGATTGAAACAGAAACAAATTTAGGTCGTAAAGTTGTCAAAAGTGGCTTGAACTGGAAAGACCAAGTGATTGCCAATCCCAATAAAGAATTAAAAGATAATCAAGATGTTCAGGTAGCTGCCAATGATTAAGCTAGCCCATATTCATAAATATTATTATTCCGAAGAAGAAACACTGCATGTGTTAGATGATATTAATCTCCAAGTAGAGGCTGGAGAATTTTTAGCGATTATGGGTCCTTCTGGTTCTGGGAAATCGACTTTAATTAATTTGCTAGGCTTTATTGATAAAAAGTTTGAAGGAACGTATTTATTTGAAGACCGTGAAATTGGCGACTTTTCTGATAAGGAACTATCCCGAATTAGAAATGAAGCAGTCGGCTTTGTCTTTCAGAATTTTAGTTTAATTGAAACACTAACAGTTGAAGAAAACATTGAATTACCTCTTTTATATAGTGGGTTAACCCCAAAAGAAGCCAAAGATCGTGTCCACGAAGTTCTGACAAAAGTCGGCTTGCCAGATAAAGGCAAGAAGCATCCAAAACAACTTTCGGGCGGACAACAACAACGTGTGGCCATTGCGCGTGCGATTGTCAATCGGCCAAGTTTTATTATTGCAGATGAACCAACTGGGGCTTTAGATAGTAAAACATCAGAAGAAATTTTAACGCTCTTTCAGCAATTAAACAATGAAGGTGTCACCATTATTTTAGTGACACATGATGAAGAAACAATTGAATACTGCAATCGTTTGATTAAAGTTCGTGATGGAAAGATTTTAGAGGAGGTGCTGACATGAAACGTTCAATTATTTGGAAAACCGCCTTCCGTTCCATTTTGAAAAATAAGCGACGCAGCTTGTTAACGATGCTAGGGATTGTCATCGGGATCGCTTCGGTGATTACCATCGTGGCTATCGGTAACGGCTTTAAAGAAGACATGGTCGATAAATTATCCGCTGAAAAACAAAAAGAAAATGTGAAGAAGATTTCTTTTTCGGCCTACAACACTTCGGATATGTTTAGTGACCAAGCGATGTTTACTGACAATGATTTAGGGGTCGTGCGCATGGTTCCTGGCGTAGAAAAAATTGATTTTGATCAAAGAGAAGTTGATGGCGCCCAAAAAGGTACACTGAATTTTCAAGCAGGACCGAAAAATCTTTCTGTAACCTATGAACTTGCCGACAAAACCACCAAAGAATTGTTGGCGGGACGCCAACTGAATGATGGAGACAATGCAAAACTGGATAAAACAGTGGTGGTGGATGAACTGGTTGCCAAAGAACTCTACCAAGACCCAACTGCAGCAGTTAATCGAACTTTTCCATATAAAGAGCAACTTTTTACCATTGTTGGCGTGACAACCAATACCAGCGGTGCCATTGGTCCAGGTAATGATGACTCATTACTTTATTTTCCCAAAAAGACCTATGAACATTATTTCGGCAAGCTAAAAGATACATCTACGTTGAAGCTAACAGTGGCACCTGGCTACCAACCAGATCAAGTATTGAAAGAAACAATAAAAGCTCTCTCTCAACAAGGAACCATGAAAAACAGCGGGACATATCAAGAATATAATGTTAAAGATACCATCAAAGAAATGGGCTCTTTATTAAATAATTTAACCTTGTTTATTTCCGCAATTGCAGCCATTTCACTGGTAATTGCTGGGGTCGGCGTTATGAATATGATGTACATTTCGGTCTCAGAACGGATTAAGGAAATTGGTATCCGACGTGCATTGGGCGGGACAGCCAGTGATATTAAAAAGCAATTCTTAACAGAAGGAATTGCCTTGACCTTAATCGGCGGAATTACTGGTTATCTTTTAGGAATGATTATTGCCTACTTGGCCTCAATGGCACTACCGTTTTCTGTTCGACCAGATTTAATGACCGTTTCATTAGCCATCGGGATTTCTGTCTTTATCGGGGTTGTATTTAGCTATTTCCCTGCCTCGGCAGCTTCGAAAAAAGACTTGATCGATATTATGAAATAAATATAAGCAGCAAAAAAACAGCCACTTTTGGCTGTTTTTTTTAGTGAAAGTAGAAAAAAATCCAAAGATTTCAAGAGAAAATAGCTAACAAACGTCAAAAGGTTGATATTAGCTACCAACCTTTTGACGTTTGTTAGCTAAATAAAAAAAGAAAAAATTAAAAAAATAGCATATTGAGGATTAAATAACAAATATTTTTTTAAATAAGACTATTAGAAAGCCTTTATAAATCAGGGATTATAGGAATGACTGTTAATGACTGATTTGCTTGTAAATTTCTAAATTTTAATTCGAAAAATTTCCAGTATACTAAATATATCAAATCGAAACACGAAAATTGAGAAAATTTTGAACTAAAAAAGAATTAAGGAGGAATCAAGAATGAAAATAATGGTCATCACAAAAAATATTTTATCAGAAACTGCTTTTCAAAACCGCTTACAGCATTTAGATCACCAAGTTTTTTGTACGACGTGTCTGATTGGTGAAATTAAGGAAAGTCATTTGTTTTATCGAAAATTTGATGCCATCATTCTCAGCGAAACGATTCCTCGCAAAGAACAATATTTATATCTAAAGGAATTAGCCAGAGTTAAAACGCCGTTGTTTCTTCGCTCCGAAGACATTCCTACCTCGGAAGAATTGAGCATCAGCTATCAATATGGCATTCTCAATTGGCTACGATTGGATGCGACTTTGGATACATTAAGAGAAAATCTCCTCTTGGCAGAATTAAATAAACCCATCCAACGAGAAGATGAAAAGTTAAACGTAGAAGGGATAAAGCTAACCGCTACAGAACGGGCACTACTGGCTGTCTTGTACAGTACGCCAAAAGAACACTTACCAATGGAGCGCCTGTGTAAATTAATTTATGACACAGAAGAAACAGCCAACAATCGAAAAAAAATGACCAAACAGCTGACAAAATTAAATAAAAAAATTCAAGTAGGGGGCTTTAAAAAACAAGGTATCCAAAATACACGGTATAAAGGCTACAAACTGCATCCGCAGTTGCTTCCTTACATTGGCGAATTATTTACTTAAAATAGAGAAGCACTTGACGAATGAAAATCACCATCACAGGATGACCTCTAAAAACCATGCTATACTAATACGGAATAGTATAGGAGGTGGGTCTGTATGAAAGACGGACTATATTGGGTACAACAATTAAAAGAACAGAAAGTAAGTCGCACAGAACTCTTAAAGGATATTGAGAAAAAAGTCCAAAAGTTAAATCCAAAGATCAATGGCTTTGTAACCTTTGATAGCCAAGAAGCAGAAGCAACTTATCAAAAAAATAAACACCAGGACACACTATTTGCTGGTTTGCCATTTCCATTGAAAATGTTAGGCCAAGAAAAAGCGGGGTGGTCAGCAACGGCCGGCTCGCAACTTTTTAAAAATAGTACTGCAACAACGACCTCTAACTTTGTCAAACAAGCAGAAACGATTGGTTTGATGCCCTTAGGACAAACCAACGCCCCAGAGTTTGGCTTTAAAAATATTACGGATCCTGCGCTTTACGGGCCAGCCCGCAATCCTTGGAACCTGGAACATTCGCCAGGCGGTTCCAGTGGCGGCGCTGCCGCAGTTGTCGCTAGCGGGATTGTTCCTATCGCCGGCGCTAGTGATGGCGGTGGCTCCATCCGAATTCCCGCCTCTTTTAGTGGCTTAATTGGCTTAAAACCTAGCCGTGGCTCCATGCCTGTCGGCCCAGAAGGCTGGCGAGGCTGGCAAGGTGCCTCGATTGACTTTGCGTTGACTATTTCTATGAGAGACACCAAAGCATTATTTTATGGCCTACGTGGTAGCCACAGTGGCGCCCCCTACCAAGCGCCCTTGGCAGAATGGCAAACACACCCTAAAAAACAACGGCTAAAAATTGCTCTGTGCACCGCTTCGCCTATCGGCTCACTGATTTCGCCAGAAGCAACACAAGCGGCGAAACAAGCGGCTGATTTTCTGGCAGCCGCTGGCCATGAAATCATTGAGATTCCTTATCCAGTCGATGGTGCAGCGCTGATTCGCTCCTATTATCAAATGAACGGCGCAGAAACTACAGCGATGATGAATAGCATTCAACAGGGGCTCGGGCGCCCAATTCGTAAAGAAGAAATCGAACCTTTTTCATGGACCATGCATCAATTTGGCCAAAAGATTCCAGCAGCCACCTATGTTCATTCATTACAGTTGTGGGATCAAGCAGCAGTAACGATGGAAGAACTTTTCCAAAAATTTGATCTGTTTTTATCACCAACAACGGCTTTTTCAGCACCAAAAATTAACGAAGATTTGCAAAGTGAGCACATTCGTCAACGAATGGCGCAAGCAGCAGAATTAACAGAAGCAGAATTAGCTGAATTAATCTATGATTATTTTGATAAAAGTTTACAGCTAACACCGTATACTCAACTAGCGAACTTGACAGGACAACCAGCCATCAGCTTGCCCACACATGTGACGGCAACGGGGTTACCCTTAGGCATTCAATTGCTGGCTGCTCGTGGACGTGAAGATCTCTTATTCCAAGTAGGCGAACAGTTTGAGCAAGAAGGCAAATTTAAATTACCAGAAAGTTATCGCTAAATAGGGTGTTATTGTGACCAAATTTCAGATAAAATAGACACAAGACAAAAAACTGAGGTGGAAAAATGCTGTACGTAGTGAGACATGGTGAAACAGATTATAATGTGGCCCGTAGAATTTGTGGTCATGCGGAAGCGCAATTGACCGAAAAAGGCTATCAACAAGCGGAATTGGTAGCTGAAAAAATTGCCAAACAAGGAATTCAAATCGACCGTTTACTGGCGTCGCCTTTAAAACGGGCGCAAGAAACAGCACGTAAAATTGCGGAACGAAATCAATTGACGATTGAAACAGAACCACGTTTAATTGAGATGAATTTTGGCATTTATGATGGTGAACCGATTGAAACAACGGCTTTCCAGGAAAATCGTTCTGAGATTTCCTTGCCATTTCCAGAAGGGGAATCAGTCTTAGATGTCGCGGGCCGAATTTATCCCTTGATTGAGGAAGCCTTGGCTTCAGAGGAAACTTACCTATTTGTTTGCCACAATGCGGTTATGCGAGTCATTGATAACTACTTCAATGGTAAAAAAATCCAAGATTTCTTGGACTTTCATTGTGAAAATACACAACTTGTACAATACGGAGAATAAAAATCAAGTCTTTAATCTTTTGGTTAAAGACTTGATTTTTTTATGGTAAATAAGAAATCGCTTCCGTTTTAATGTATAATAAATTAACTTTTTGATCAAAAAAGAAATGGGGAAAAGACTATGAGAATTGATAATATTCATCAAGCGTTAAAAAAGTTTCACGTACAAAATCCAAGTAGCAAAGCAACCTTGTTGCCCGCAACGGCTTCGCAATTAAGTCAGGCCTCTGGCTATACCCGAACCGCTGTTAGTGAAGAGCTTTCAGAATTAGTGAGAAAAGACCAAGTCGTTAAAGTTAAATCAAGACCAGTGTTATTTTTTGATAAAGACTACTTAGAGGAACAGTTTCCTTTTTTTAAAAGTAGCACGTGTTACGATTCCCTCGCTTCGCTGCAAGAGGACATTTATCAACAGACAGAACAGATACATAAGAAAAAGCAGCTACTGAAAATGAATCCATTTGCGAACGTAATTGGTTTTGATGGGAGCTTAGCAGACGCCATCAAGAAGTTGAAAGCCGCTATTTTATATCCGCCTAATGGCTTGAATATTTTACTTACTGGAGAATCTGGAGTTGGGAAAACCTTAATTGCAGAACAATTACACCAATTTTATCAAGTTAAAATGAACAAAGAAGTTCCATTCATTTATTTTAATTGTGCAGAATATTTCAACAATCCAGAATTATTAACTTCTCATCTGTTTGGCTATAAAAAAGGCAGTTTTACTGGTGCCGTCAATGACCAAAAAGGCTTAGTGGAGTTGGCAGATGGTGGTTTTTTATTTTTAGATGAAGTCCATCGATTAACGAGCGAAGGTCAAGAAAAATTGTTTACAGTTTTGGATAAAGGGTATTTTACACGGATGGGTGAAGCCGAAAAACAAAGAAATGTATCGATAAAATTTATTTTTGCAACAACCGAAGCAGTCAATCAACATTTTTTGAAAACGTTTTTAAGAAGGATCCCTGTGACATTAGCTATTCCAGCTTTAGCCGAGCGCTCTATGAAAGAAAAAATTCAATTGATTTTGTCCTTTTTCTTAGAAGAAAGTCAACGGATTCAAAAGAATATCCATATTCGTTATGAGGCGTTGAAACAATTAACGTTTACTCATTTTGAAGCCAACGTTGGCGAATTGAAAGCGGCGATTCAATTTATGAGCGCACAAGCCTATTTAGAGGTGTTCGATCAATTAACGGAAACTATTTGCATTGAAGCAAACGAGGGGACAGTCAAAGAGCAACCTGATGTAGAAAGTCTGCTGGCTTTTAATGAGTGGATACCTAACGATGGCCTCACGATTCAATACAACCATTTTTATTTAAGCAGTCAAGAGTTACTCAAATCAGAAAGTCTGAAAAATGATCGTTTTTATAATTTTCTATTGAAAGAATATGCAGATTTGAAAAAATTAACTCTTTCGACAGAGGATGCGCTAGCAATCATGCAAAACAAAGTCGAGCAACTTTATGATATGGACATTTTTGCTCAAGAACCGCTAGCCTTAGAGGCCATTGACGAAACATTGCAGCCAAAAATTCAAGAAGCCATTGTCTTTTTTGAACAATTAATCCAAGAAAAATTGACAGAGGATTTCCAGAATATTTTAATTGTCCACCTTTATTCTGCTGTTTTTTATTCTGCACAAATGAATGAAACATTTTATTCAGATACCAAAAATATCTATTCTGGCAAAGTAACCCAGTATCAAGCTGCTAAGACCATGGTGGACTTTTTACAAACGCTGTTTGGGATTTCTTTTGCTGATACGGAAATCCTCTTTTTTGATCTATTTATTCGTAAAGTCACAGCTAAAAAAAGAGCGCACTCAGTTGAAGAAAACTGTGGCGTTATCGTCGTTGCACATGGTGCCGCGACGGCCAGCAGCATGGTTGAGTACACCAACCTTCTGTTCTCAACAACGGTCATGCGTGCAGTTGATATGCCAATTAATCAATCAGTGGAAGAAACATTAGAAAAAGTCCGTACAATTGTAAAGCAAAATCAGTATAAAAAAATTATTTTAATGGTGGACATCGGTTCCTTGGTTTACTTTGGTAATGCTATCAGTCAAACGTTTCAAATGGAAGTGCTGCTAATTAGCAATATCAATCTCTTAACATTGCTAGAAGTGGCCCGAGAAGTCATTTATGAATCGACGGCGTTTGAGTATCTATTACCAGTCTTAAAAGAAAAAAATCATCGCGCCTTGATTTGCAGTAAAGGTCGCTTCAACGAGGCAAAAGTTCTCATTATTTCCTGTCTAACTGGCATGGGGACTGCTATTAAAATTGAACAGTTGTTACTAAAAACTTTTCCCAATGAATTACTAACGAATGTACGCATCATTACTTTAGAGAAAAGAGAAGTGGAAGACATTGATCGCTTGCATTCTTTTATTCGGAAAGAAGAGAAAATCGTTGGCATCATTGGCACCGTAAAGACAGAAGTGCCAGATATTCCGTTTATTTCTTTACAAGATTTACTATCGAAGCGGGGCATTCAGCTAGTTTTCGAATTATTAGGCCATCATTTAGAAGAAAAACAAAACCAAGAGTTACTAAAGAAAGTTTCAGCTAAATATATTCAAGGATTATCAATCGAAGCTATTACAGACTTACTAACAGTTTTGAATCCGACAACCATTTCAATCGAATTAGCTAAGATTTATTCAGACATTTGCTTGCAAACCAAAATAAAAAGTGACGAAAAGATTTTACTTCGTTTTATCATTCATTGTGCTTGTATGTTAGAACGGCAATTGCTAAATCCAGAATATGACCCGACAGCTTATGAAGTGTCATACCGAGAGTTGCCAGAAGCAGTATCTGTCATAAAAATGGCGTTTCGACCGATTGAAGTGTCCTATAATTTGTTGATTCCACCTTTGGAAGTGCGTTATATTTATGAATTGCTCTTTGAAAAGGCTTAATTCAAACGGAAATGAAAGTTGGCACACTTATTGCTTTTAATAAAATGATTAATTAGCAAAGGAGTTTGTTTATGGAAAATGAACCAATTTTACTTTTAACACACAATGGTTGGGGCTTGGAATTAGTCAAAAGCGTCCAGATGATTGTTGGAGAAGTTACAAATGTACATGAAGTTGCATTACAAGCAGAGGATTCACTGGGGGATTATTTAGAACGAGTCACAGAAAAAATTGAACAATTAACGTGGCACAACCAGCTGCTAATTTTAACAGATGTTAAAGGCGGCACACCTAGTAACGTTGCATTGCGTTTATCAAAAGATTATGACCTCCTGATTGTGTCCGGACTATGCACATCGTTATTATTAGAATCCGTCATGAAACAAAGTGGTCCTGGGTTTCGTTTACAAGACGCAGAAATGATTCAACAAGCAGCAGTAGACAGTTGTCAAATTTTAGAAATTCCAAAATAAGAAAGTACAGGTGAACAGAATGTCAAAAATCGTATTAACAAGAGTCGATAGTCGTTTAATCCATGGACAAGTAGTGACTAAATGGTTACAACAATCAGGTGCAAATGAAATTTTGGTAGTGAGTGATGAACTAGAGCAAGATGAATTTTTACAAAGTATTTATTTAATGGCAGCGCCTCCAGGGGTTTCTGTAGTAATTAAAGGGATTGAAAATGCCAAAGAATATTGGGAATCGCAAGAAAAGGAAGAGAAAAAGGTGTTATTTTTAGTGCCAGATTTAACGACCTTAAAAGCGATGGTGGACCAAGAAATTATTAAAGAGGAGATTCAAGTTGGTGGCTTAGGTGGCGGACCAAATCGGAAAAATGTTTTAAAAAATATCAATTTATCTGAAGAAGATGTTGCAATTTTGACTGAACTTTTAACGAAGGGCATCCATGTTTTCTTCCAAGCGATTCCCGAAGAAAATCCCCTACCAATTCAAAAATTAATTGAAAAATATCAATCACTATAATCAGAGAAAAAGGAGAGAATCATATGGGCGTTTTAGGTGTTTCAATTATTATGGGACTTTATTATTGGTTTGCACGTTTGCGTTTTGGGTACACATTTTCAGGCATGCTGTCTCAGCCATTAGGTGCAGCATTGGTGGCTGGTTTAGCAACAGGAAAACTTAGTGAAGCAATGGTTGTGGGGGCGGGGATTCAACTTGTTTATCTCGGAGTCACCTCTACACCGGGCGGCAATGTGCCTAGTGATCCGGCTTTAGCTTCAGCAATTGCGATTCCAATTGCTTTAGGTGTGGGAATGAATGCCGAGGCGGCTGTTGCACTAGCTGTTCCTTTTGGTGTGTTAGGCGTCTTTATGGATCAATTACGGCGGACCATCAATGCGACGTGGGTGCATATGGCTGATAAATATGCAGAAGAGTTAAATTATGGGGGGATTTACCGAGCTGCGTTTGTTTATCCAGCTTTAGCGGGATTTTTAATTCGCTTTCCGTTGGTTTTTGCGGCGAACTTTTTTGGTCAATCTGTGGTGAATAAAGTCTTAGAAGTTATCCCAGCATGGTTGATGCACGGCTTTGAAGTAATGGGTGGTATTTTACCAGCGTTAGGATTCGCCTTAACAATTATGGTAATTGGCAAGAAAAATTTGATTCCTTATTTTTTAATTGGTTTTGTTGCAGTAGTATATTTTGGCGCAGAAGTTATGGCCGTCGCTATTTTAGGAATCTGTATTGCCTTTTTAGTTAGAAATAAGGCATTGAGTGAGGAGGCAGCATAATGGAACAAATGACACAAGCAAATGAACAACAATTGGAACAGAAAAAAATTACTAAAAAAGAATTATCCAAAGCCTTTTGGATTTATCAACTAGGCTGTGAGTTATCCAATTCTTATGAACGTCTCCAAAGTTTAGTTTTTTGTGCATCGATGATTCCTGCAATTAAAAAACTTTACGCAGACGATGAAGAACAACAAAGAGAAGCTCTGAAACGTCATTTGAATTTTTTTAATACTGAAGGAACAGTAGGGGCTTCAATTCAAGGGATTGCAATTGCTATGGAGGAAGAAAAATCCAATGGTGCAGCGATCTCTGATACGGCGATCACATCGATTAAAACTGGGTTGATGGGTCCGCTGGCTGGGATTGGCGATTCGATTATTTGGGCAGCATTAATGCCGTTAATCATTTCCATTTTTATTCCAATGGCTAAAGGAGGTAACGTGATTGGAAGTATCGGTCCGTTGGTTCTGTACACAGCCATTACGTTATACATCAGTTGGACATTAGTGAATAAGTCCTATACATTAGGGCGTAATTCAATCTTAAGTTTGTTAAAAGACGGCAAAATTAAGCAAGTCATTTATTCAGCAAATGTTTTAGGAATGATGATGATGGGCGCTTTAAGTGCGAGTTATGTTAAAATTGCTAGCCCGATGACGTTTAAAGTTACTGGCGGTGCCACGATTGTTTTACAAGATATTCTAGATCAAATTATGAAAGGGTTACTTCCTTTAGCAGCAGTCATGGCTATTTATTTCTTCATGGTAAAGAAAGGCCCACGTTACGGTATCATTATCGGCACGATTGTCTTAGTTAGTTTGGTCACTTCATTCTTTGGTTTGTTATAAAGGAGAAAATAATGAATAGTTACGAAAAATTCCACTTAAAAGAAGTCATTAATGCTTCTGGGAAAATGACCATTCTAGGTGTCTCCAAAGTTTCGGAGGCAGTCCTAGCAGCTCAACGATTCGGCGGCGAACATTTCTTTGAAATGAGTGAACTTAGTGTGCAAACAGGGGCCTTTTTAGCCAACTTGTTGAAGGTAGAAGATACCCAAATCGTTTCCTCGGCTTCAGCGGGGATTGCCCAATCGGTGGCTGCCTTGATTGGAAAAGGCAGCTTGTACCACGCGTATCATCCCTATACAGAAAAGATCGAACAACGGGAGATTGTTTTACCTAAAGGGCACAACGTGGACTACGGCACGCCTGTAGAAGTCATGGTAGCGCAAGGCAGCGGCCAAGTAGTGGAAGCTGGCTACACCAACATGTGCAGTCCAGAACACGTGGAAATGATGATTTCCGAAAAAACAGCGGCCATTCTATACATCAAAAGCCATCATACCGTGCAAAAAAGTATGCTGACGGTGGCCGAAGCGGCCAAAGTGGCGCAACGCCACAAGGTGCCGCTAATTGTTGACGCGGCAGCAGAAGAAGATCTTTTCAAATACACTGAAGCAGGCGCTGATTTGGTGATTTACAGCGGCGCCAAAGCCATTGAAGGGCCAAGTGCCGGTTTAGTGGTCGGGAAAAAAGAATACATTGACTGGGTGCGCCTACAAGGCAAAGGCATTGGTCGAGCAATGAAAATTGGCAAAGACAATATCCTGGGCTTTACGCAAGCAGTGGAAGAATACTTGGCGCATGGCAGTGAATCAGGGGCTTCGATGCAAGAACGCTTAAAACCGTTTGTTGAAGCTATCAACAACTTGTCAGATTTAACCGCCAAAATCGTCCAAGATGGCGCCGGACGAGACATTTATCGCGCCAGTGTCAAAGTGGACGGCAGAAAAACTGCCAAGGAAGTCATCCAAGCATTAAAAGCAGAAAGTCCGGCCATTTATACGCGAGAATATCAAGCCAACAATGGCATCATTGAGTTTGACATTCGTTCTGTCAATCAAGAAGAAATGAACAAAATCGTGCAACGATTACAAGAAATTATGGACACAAAGGAGAAATAAGTCATGTCATTAAAACCTAATTATTTAGAAGAACGCATTTGTTTAAACGTCTTAGCCAATTCAGTAGAAAATGCCCAAGCCTGTTATGAAGCAGCAGAAGGGCATGTTGTGTTAGGCGTCCTTTCAAAAAACTATGAAACCGATGAAGCAGCTATTGACGACATGAAAAAATACCAAGCAGCAACCAACAACGCTTTATCTGTCGGCTTAGGGGCTGGCGATCCTAATCAAAGTCAAATGGTGGCTCGCTTATCAGAAGTTCTACAACCGCAACACGTGAACCAAGTCTTCACAGGTGTCGGCGCTTCGCGGGCCTTACTTCGTCAAGACGAAACAGTGATTAATGGCTTGGTGTCACCCACAGGCAAAGTTGGCTATGTTAATATTGCGACAGGTCCGTTAAGCTCGGGTGCGCCAGCGGCAGAAGTACCTATCGAAACTGCCATCAAATTGTTGAAAGACATGGGAGGTAGTTCCATTAAATATTTCCCGATGAAAGGCTTGGCTCACAAAGAAGAATACCAAGCAGTAGCAGCAGCTTGTGCCAAGTATGACTTTTATTTAGAGCCAACAGGAGGCATTGATTTAGAAAACTTTGAAGAAATTGTTCAGATTGCGGTGGATGCCGGCGTTAAAAAAATCATTCCTCATGTCTACAGCTCAATTATCGATCAAGAAACAGGGGACACTAGAACAGAAGACGTGAAAACGTTACTAACCATGATGAAAAACACATTGAATAAGTAAAGGGCCAATCTTTAGTTGACTTTCTCCACCAGATTTGCTACTCTCAAGTGGAGAATAAATAAAAACCAACAAACGAATGTGGGGTATTTTGGTGAGTGTCGTAGGTATCTAATTGATAAGTTGAATAACCAGTGAACCAAGCAAGGTTTATTTGGTGTGCTTAGAAAGTGATACCTGTCAGTCATCTCAATTACTAAATACCTCATTTAAAAGAGGTTTCTTTAGTAACCTTTATCCAACGATAAAGAGGACAGCGGTAGAACGCTGTCCTCTTTTTCTGTAGAAACTGGTTTTTATTTAAAGGCGCCAGGTATTCTTTTCGCGATAGAAAGGAAGAAAAAAACAAATGAATCATGAAACCATTCAAAAATTACAATTTACAACAATTCTTAAAGAAGTTCAAACACGTGCGATTGGCGAGTATAGTAAAGAACGGTTGGCGAAAATGGTCCCTGCAACACGTTTAGAAACAGTGCAGTCCCGCTTAACGGAAACAACTGAGGCCCGCTTAATTATTGATAGCGGACAACACGTCCCTTTCATGGGCTTGAGTCAAATTACCCGCTTGCTTCAACAAGTGAAAAAAGGCTTAATCCTTACACCAAACGAATTGATTGAGGTGGCTGACTTTTTAAGAAGTAGTCAGCGAATCCAGAAGTTTTTTGAAAAAAATCAATACCAAACACCACGCCTATTTAGTTACAGTCAGCACTTAGCTGACTTCAGAGCAATCGAAGAACAAATTTATACGAAAATCCATAACCAAAAAGTCGCCACCGATGCTTCCCGTCAACTTCGGAAAATTCGGCGTCAAATCAATGAATGCCAACAAGACATTGAAACAAAAGTCACCAAATTTTTACGTAATAAAAATAATCAACTGTATATTCAAGAAAATATGATGGTGAAAAAAGGGGAACATTACACGGTACCAATCAAAGCTAGCTATAAAAATAAGGTTTCAGGCACAATCATTGAGCAATCCAATAAAGGACAAACGGTCTTTATTGAACCTGTAGCAATTAGTAAATTAAATGAACAATTGACACTCTTAAAAGCGGAAGAAACAGCGGAAGAATATCAAATTTTGGCGGAACTAACTGGGTTAATTAATGAGCAAGAACGACTTGTCGATCAAGCCGTCGATACAATGACCACCTTAGATATTATTTTTGCACGAGGAAAGTATAGTCGCGAAATTGGTGGGATCACGCCAAAAGTAAACAAAGAAGAACGCTTGCGCATTGTTCAAGGAAAACATCCACTTTTATTAGAACACGCAGTACCATTGACGTTTTCTTTAGGAGCAGAGTATCGAGGACTTGTCATTACAGGCGCTAATGCTGGTGGTAAAACGGTTGTCTTAAAAACGGTGGGCTTATTGACTGTCATGACACAATTTGGGTTGCAAATTCCAGCACAAGCGGGCACAGAGATTCCAGTATTAGATGAAATTTTTGTCGATATTGGTGATCAGCAAAATCTGGAAAATGCGTTAAGCACTTTTTCTGGGCACATGAAAAATATTGCGGAAATGTTGCGTAACGTTAAGCGACACACACTTGTTTTATTAGATGAAATTGGCAGTGGCACCGAGCCAAACGAAGGAGCTGGCTTAGCGATTGCGATCATGGAAATGATGTATCAAAAGGGTGCCTTGGTAGTTGCGACGACCCATTATGGTGAAATTAAACGTTTTGCCCAAGAACATGATGATTTTGTGCCCGCCGCAATGGCCTTCGATCGTGAAACATTAACGCCCAAATATCAATTGAAAATTGGTGAAGTTGGCGATAGTCAGGCGCTTTGGATTGCACGTAAAATGAAGATGGAGCCACAGCTCATTGAAAAGGCGGCTCATTATATTCAGCGGAAAGAATACCCTACTAATCGAATTTTATTTAAACCCCTGAAAGCAAAAGAAACGACCTTTGCCACGTTTGTAGAAGAAACAGACCGTTATCAAAAAGGTGATCGTGTCCTATTGACAGAAACACAACAAATTGGGTTGGTTTTTACAGATGAGGGTGAACAAGAAATCCAAGTATTTGTGAATGATAAAATTGAAAATGTACCACGAAGACGGTTGAAATTACAAGCGAAAGCACAAGATCTATATCCGCAAGACTATGATTTAGAAAGTTTATTTACAGATTTCCATGAACGAAAGAAACTCAAAGATATTGAACGCGGCTCAAAAAAAGCGCAGAAACAATTACGCAAAGAGGCCGAAAAAAGAGCAGCAAGACGCGACAAATAAGGAACTTAACAGAAGCAACACAACAACTTAACACTTTGTTTACTTGTTATTTATCAGAAATCAACTAAGACTTGTTATAGTCAATGTATGGGTAGATATGAAGGAGGAAACAAGGAAATGAAGAAAAGAGCTTTGCTAGGGGTTACCTTATTAACATTCACAACATTAGCGGGTTGTACAAATTTATCTGAACAGAAAAGCGGCGAAAAACAAACAGAGGTTGCTGAAGCGAAGGCAACTGAATCCGAAAAAGCACCAGTAAAAAATGTTATTTTTATGATTGGAGATGGCATGGGGAATCCGTATACAACGGGCTATCGCTATTTCAAAGCCAATCACTCAGACAAGCGTGTTCCCCAAACAGCTTTTGATACCTATTTAGTTGGGCAGCAAGCCACTTATCCAGAAGATGAAGAAGAGAATGTCACCGATTCAGCATCCGCAGCGACAGCGATGGCTGCCGGAGTAAAAACCTATAATAATGCTATAGCACTCGATAATGACAAGTCCAAAACAGAAACAGTGCTGGAACGTGCGAAAAAAGTGGGGAAATCAACGGGGCTTGTAGCAACATCTGAAATAACACATGCAACCCCTGCTGCATATGGCGCACATAATGTTTCGCGCAAAAATATGGCAGAAATCGCCGATGACTATTTTGATGATCAAATCGACGGACAACACAAAGTCGATGTGTTACTTGGCGGCGGCTCCGAATTATTTGCGCGGAAAGATCGTGATTTAGTCAAAGAATTTTCCCAAGCGGGTTATGGTCATGTCACAGATAAAAAGTCGTTAAATGAGAACCAAGACGACAAAATTTTAGGCTTGTTTGCACCAGGCGGGCTACCTAAAATGATTGACCGAACGGAAGAAGTTCCTTCATTAGCTGATATGACAGAAGCGGCTCTTCAACGGTTAGATAAAAATGAAAAAGGCTTCTTTTTAATGGTTGAAGGTAGCCAAATTGATTGGGCCGGGCATAGCAATGATATTGTTGGCGCGATGAGCGAAATGCAAGACTTCGAAGCGGCGTTTGAAAAGGCCATCGATTTTGCCAAAAAAGATGGTGAAACATTGGTGGTTACAACTGCAGATCATTCTACTGGTGGTTTGTCTTTAGGTAAAGGCGATCAATACAATTGGTTGACGGAGCCTTTACATGCGGCAAAACGCACGCCTGATTTCATGGCAGAAGAAATTATTAAAAATGGTAATGTGGAAAAAACAGTGACTGAGTATATTGATTTTCAATTAAGTGAGGCTGAATTGAAAGCAGTGAAAACAGCGGCGGAGTCAAAAGATGTTGAAAAAATCGCTCAGGCATTAAGAAAGATTTTTGATGAACGTTCGAATACTGGTTGGACTACTGGCGGACACACGGGAGAAGATGTAAATGTCTATGCTTATGGCCCACAAGCAGAAGGTTTTTCAGGACAAATTGATAATACAGACCAAGCAAAGATTATTTTTGGCTTAGTAGATGGCACCGGGCAAAAAGCTGAGATTAAAGACAAAGGTATTGGCAAATAACAAAATAAAGAAAAAGCAGAACTTCTATACGTTCTGCTTTTTCTTCATTAAAGGCATAAAAATTTTATCTCTGTTATAATGAAGGTAACCAGATAAAAGTGAGGTCAAATAATGAAAAAAATGCATGTTGAAAGTGAATTTGCACCGTTGCGTTCAGTTGTTTTAGCACAATCGCAATTTTGTTTACCAGATAAATTTGATGAAGCGGATACGACTTTTTTAACAGAGGAAAATGCCCGTTTAACACAGAATAATGAAGGGCGTGATTTAGCAGACTTTGCACCAGAACAACAAGTTCGTTGGGAAAAAGAAAAAGAAGTCATGCAAGGAGTATTAGAATCTTATGGCGTAGAAGTATTTCGTCCGCGTTTATTGACAACCTATGAAAAAGAACATGGCAAGGAATTGGGTGTAGGATATAGTAACTTCTTTTCACGAGACCCTTTTTTTACAATTGGCAATCTCTTAATAGAAGGAAACTTAAGATTCCAACACCGTCGACAAGAAATTTTACCAATTCGTCCGATTATTCAGCAGTGGACACAAGAAGCAGAAGGCTATTATTTTGCTGCGCCACAACCTGACATTTCTGAAGGGGCTTTAAGTGAAGCAGGTCCCTTTATTGAAGGCGGCGATGTTTTAGTTTTAGGAAAAACAATTTTTGTGGGCTACTCCGGTTTGGCAAGTAACCTAGCGGGGATTCAGTGGTTGACCAATATGATTGGTCATTTTGGTTATGAGGTGGTGCCAGTTCGGTTACATCCACATATTCTCCACTTAGATTGTGCGTTAAGCTTGTTGAGAGATGGCTTGATGATTGTTTGTGAAGAAGCCTTTTTGGATGGTCTTCCTGCGCAATTAGCAAACTGGGAAAAAATTCACGTTACTTTGCAAGAAGCAGCGTATTTAGTGACAAATGGTCTACCACTTAATGAAGAAACGTATGTAACGGACCAATCGTTTACAACCTTAATTCCTCAAATAGAGGAAAAAGGTATCAAAGTTGAGGCAATTGATTACCATGTTTCTAGAATGTTAGGTGGTTCTTTCCGTTGTACAACGCAAGCTTTGATTAGAGAATAGTCAGCGAGTGATTATCAATTTTCGTAAGAAAAAATGTACGTTTTGTCTATGAAAACGATATAATTTTAGTTTTCACTAATTTTTTTTAAAATATCGAGGGAATTTTGATTTAATAAATGCGAGAAAACGTCAAAATGTTAGTGTTTGTTACTAATGTTTTGACGTTTTTTCGCTGTTTTTTTATAAAATCACCACTTTATATATGGAAAAAAACAATATCTTTTTTGAAAATTACGTTTTCAAAGACGCGAAAAGTCGTTGGAACCTTGCTGTTATAGTAAATTCATTTTTTTTGCATGAGGTGTTTAAAATTTGAAATCACAAGCAGGCTTTTTTTCGCTATACTTAATTTACGTTCTACCGAGATAGAAAAGTTTTTAACTTTTTTATTCATTAATCAACCAAGATAATAAAGGAGAGAGTAAAATGAAGAAAAAAACATTGGTAACTTTATTTGCAGGAACAGCTATTTTAGGAGCAAGCATCGCTCCTGCAGCAGCACATGCAACAACGACTGGTACAACACCAGCAAACGTAGAAATGACGAGTGGTTCATTACCACCTGATGGGACTGGAGATGGTGACGGAGATACACAAGATCCAGATCCTGCAAATCCGAATACTAACTTTGATTTGTTATATGTTCCAACAGAATTCAAATTTGCTGCGACAGAAGTTAGTTCTGATTTATCAGCGATTTCATTAGATGCAAAAGGAACCCAAACAAAACGTTATGCCGTTGGGGATGTTCGTGGAACACAAGCTGGTTGGTCGGTTACTGCAGGCGTTGCTGAAATGAAAAATGGTACTGCTACTTTAGAAGGTTCAATTACCTTTACACAAACAGGGGCTGTAGCTAAATACAATGAAACAGCAAAAACATACTCACGTGATGTGGCTGCCTTTGCAGCAGACCCAGGAAGCCCTGAATTTGCTGGAACAACTATTCCAGTAGGTGGAGCAGCTGTATCAATTGCTACAGCAGCAGTTGGTAAAGGTCAAGGTACATGGGATTCTGAATTATCAAATGTAAAATTAAACATTACAACACCTAGTTCACAAATTACAAATGGTGCGTATACAGGTAACGTAACTTGGACATTAGTGGCTGCGCCATAAACAGTTACTAACGAGAATACTGCATTACTAGAAAAGGAGCTGCGCAGTGGTGCACGGCTCCTTTTCGATACATAGGAGGAACAAATAATGAAGACAATGCGCTGGCTAATCGTCACAGTTTTTATTTGTGTGATGGCATTAAGTATCCCTTCTGCTGTACAAGCAGAAGAAGCGGATGACAACATGAATACAAAATTTACAGTTAAACCCAATATCCCAGAGAATCAAGCGAAAAATACGCAATCCTACTACGATCTCATTGTGAAACCAGGACAGAAACAAGAAGTAGAACTGTCATTAATTAATAAAACAAATGAAGAATTAACGATTGATTTAAATTTGGCAAATGCTACGACGAATGACAATGGTTTAATTGTGTACAATGATTTCGAGAAAAAACCAGATGCAAGTTTGAAAGTACCCTTGACAACATTGATCAAATTGCCTGAGGAACACGTGAAAGTTCCCGCTAAGAAAACCGTAGCAGCCAAAATGACTGTCGAAATTCCAGAAAATGGTTTTCAGGGATTAGTCTTAGGTGGTGTCTATGCTTCGCTTGCAGAAGATGAAAAGGAAGAAAAAGGAAAATCAACGGGGTTAACCAGTCGATATGGGTTTAACGTAGCGATTGCTTTACGAACGTCAGAAGATACACCAATGTATCTAGCAGAGACTCTTCAATTAGTTAAATTAGTTCCGACCATTGCTTTAGGAAATAAATCGGTCCAAGCGGTTATTCAGAATCCGACATCCGCTATTTTTCCTGAAGTACGTTTAGAAGGAAAAGTAACGAAAAAAGGCGAAACGAAAGAATATGCCAAACGGATTTTACCAAGTGTTCGTTTCGCACCGAATTCGACGATGAACTTCCATTTAGATTTCGGGAAAGAAGATGTTCGTCCAGGAACCTATATTTTTGAAGGAAAAGCGGTCTTGAAAGAAGATGAACAACAAGTGTGGCCGTTTAAGCAAGAATTTACCATCAGTAGTCAAGAAGCCAAGAAATTAAACAAAGAAGCAGTAGTGAAATTGGTCCTACCGACTTGGTGGAATCAAGCTTTTTATGGATTGTTAGCTGCAACAATTGTGAGTCTAATTCTAGCTATTTGGCGTTTTACACAACAGAAAGCAATACTAAAACAACAAGCCTATTTACAACAAGAAAAACAGGCAGCCTTGAAAAATAGACAAGGAGTGCGCGATGATGACAGCGAAAAGTAAAGGGTCACTTCTGGTGACATTAGGAATGCTTTTAATCATCGCCAACGCGAGTCTGACCGCTTCTTCTGAGAGCTTTGCAGAAGAAGCGGGACAAACGAATATCGGTGTGACGCTTTATGGAGGGAAGGCACCCCTAAAAACGGAAGGTGATACTAAGTCAACAGAACAACCAGTCACTAATAAAGATAAAAAAACGTCACAACAACAAGACAAAGTGAGTAGAAAAAACACTGCTAAGACGAATCCGACTATTGCACAGACGTCCTTACCAAGGACAGGTGAACGAAATAGCACATGGCTTTACAGCCTTGGTATTGCCTGTTTACTTGTAGCACTAATAAGTTTCTATTATTTGAATAAAAAAAGGAAAAAGGAAAAATAATGTGCTGTTTTTATAAACAGAGTCAATTGTAGAAGGAGGAATATAGATGGAGATTACGATGTGGATTTGGATTTGTGCTGGCTTGGCCGTCCTTTGTTTTGCTTTATTTTTACTGTTTTTAGTAAGTAGCATGAATTTTGTTCATCAAGCAAAGCCTAAGCAGTCTTTAGTAAAACAATCAATGTTTAGTTGGCTGCTTCTGGTGATGTGTGGTGGCTGGGTAGCAATAGCTATCTTGCTGAATATCGCATTACAAACACAATTAACATAAAGACAACCCGTTGTAAGTTTTTGAGAAACTTGCAACGGGTTTTTGTTAACTTTAAAATAAAGAACGGTACAATTTATCAAAAAAGTACAGTAGACATTTGTACCCAACTTAGATAGAAAATAAAGCGCTATCATTATATGATGATTACAGGAGGAGGACACAGCTGTGAATTATAAAATAAGTTATCTCCTTGACGAGTATGCAGGGCAAAAAATTGCGCTCTCTTTGGCTCAACAAATAACCGATCTTTCGCAACGAGAATTAGTGACACAACTTTCGACAATAGGCGGAGAAGTTCAAAAGAATACCGTCAGCATTCCAAACCTTTCCGCAAATGAATGGGGAAAACAACTTTTTCAACAACGTCAAGTGATTTATAGCGAAACAGAAAGACAAGCACTCATTTTTTTACTCACTTATTCAGAAATCGAAGAACTATCGGTGTATCATTACCAAAATTTTTTAGATGTTTCGAAAGGTACTATTTTAGCGGACATCAAAAAAGTACGACACCAACTAGCGACTGAAAACATTGCTTTATTCTACGAACGAAAACGAGGGTTTTACCTAGAAGGAGATGAATTTCGGATTCGTCGTTTCGGGAAAAATTGGCTTGCCCGCCTCTTACAACAAAAGTCGGGCACCTTCGCTTTATTTTGCTGGCTCAGTCAGCATCAAATGAGCCAATACGCAAAAATGCGTGACGGCATTCAATTAGCCGTCCAGGAGGCGCAGCTTCAACTGGTACCCAGCAGATTGGATGAAATTAGTTACTTTCTTGCGTTTTCTCAAAAAAGATTAGGCAAATATGAAACAGTCGTCTGGCCTGAGAACCAGTTAATTCAGTCCTTACGCGCTTATCCCGTCAGTCGTCGTATTTTAAGTGATTTAGTTGGGCCAGTGGCGAATGTAGAAACTGAGAGTCTTTTTTTAACGATTTGTTTAATGACAGCCTTGCAAGGAGAATTGCGAGATACGAAGTTAGAGTTTTTATTAGATATTTCTGGTGAAATTATTCGGAAAATGGAATTATTGGCCGTCGTTCAATTTGAACAGCCTCGTGAATTGCTCATGAATGTGTATTATCATCTGGTTCCTGCTTATTTTCGGATTAACTATGGCTTTTACTTACCGAATGTTTTAATCAAGGATATTCGACAATCGTATCGGTCGCTTTATCATCTTTGTGAACAAGCGTTAGCTCCTTTAGAAAAATTAACGAAACGTTCAATCCCGTCAGAGGAAATTGGTTTTTTTACCATATTATTTGGTGGAGAAATTTTCGGCCAAAAAAATGAACAGCGGCAAGAAAAGCTAAAAGCGCTAATTGTTTGTCCCAGTGGTATCAGTTCTTCGTTGATTTTGCAATCGGAATTGCGTCGGCTATTTCCAATGATTGAATTTAAAGAAACAAATGCGGTGAGGGAAATAGAGAATGTGTCTGAAAAAAGCTATGACATCATTTTCTCAACGGTCCCTATTGAAACAGCCAAAAAGGTTTATCTTACCAAGCCCATTATGAGCTCTTTGGAGAAAAATCAATTGATGCACCAAGTTCAATCAGATTGGCTATTGCCAGGTATTTCCATGCCAGATGTTAAAGATATTTTAGATGCGTTAAAACCTTACATTTCCTTAAAAAAAGGAGTCACAGAAGCGCAGTTATATCGTGTCTTGCATCGTAAAATGAACAAAATTTTAGAAAAAGAGGAGGATCTGCGTCCAATGTTATCGGAATTATTAACAACAGAAACAGTCCAAGTCCTGCCTGAAGTTGCAGACTGGCGAGCGGGAATTACAGAAGCTGCCAAGCCGTTATTAAAAAATGGCAGTATTACGGAAAAGTACATTGATGCAATGATTCAAAAAGTCGAATCGTTTGGGCCATTTATCCATATCTGTCCAGACGTAGCATTGCCTCATGCGCGACCAGAAGATGGCGTTAATCAGTTAGGCATGTCATTACTAAAAATCCAAAAAAGTGTCGATTTATTGGAAGATCCTAAGCATGAAATTCACCTTTTTATTTGTTTAGCTGCTTCAGATAACGAAACACATTTACGGGCCTTATCTAGTCTGACAAAAATTCTATCAAAAAAAGAATCATTACATCGCTTAGTGGCGGCTGAAACCGTCCCAGAAATATTATCAATTATCCAAGAAGGAGAGAAATAAGATGAAGATTTTTACAGTTTGTCAAAGTGGTTTAGGAACAAGTTTTATGGTGCAAATGAATATCCAACAAATTTTAGAGGAAGTCGGTGTTGATACAGATAATTTTCAAATTGATCACACAGATGTCGGGAGTGCCAGTGGTGATATGGCTGATTACTTCTTTGTCGAAAAAACATTGCAAGATGCTTTAGGGTCAATTCCTGATGAAAAAATCATTCCTTTAAATGCGATTATTGATTACGATGAAACGAAGGAGAAAGTCTTGAAAGTTTTAGATGACAATGGCATTGCACATCAATAAGAAGGAGGAAAAACATGGAAACTTTATTGAATTTATTTGTTTCAATTGTTAGTCAGCCAGCGATTCTGGTTTCATTAATTGCTTTGTTGGGATTAGTTTTACAGAAAAAGAAATTTTCTGATGTTGTTCAAGGAACGTTGAAAACATTCGTCGGCTTCTTAGTTTTAATTGGTGGCGCAGGGCTATTGGCGAACTCATTAACGCCCTTTGCGGAGATGTTCCAAACCGCATTAAATACACAAGGCGTGGTGCCTAGTAATGAAGCGGTTGTAGCGATTGCCTTGCAACAATATGGGACACCAACTGCTCTGATTATGTTGGTGGGCATGGTTGTTAATATTCTGTTGGCGCGTTTTACACGTTTTAAATATATCTTTTTGACAGGTCAAGCGATGATGTACGTTTCGTGTTTGACAGCCGTTATTTTAGTTGGGGCCGGTTTTAGCGTTAGTTTGCCAATGATTCTTTTAGGTGGTTTATTTGAAGGAACTTTATTAACAGTGACACCTGCTCTTTGTCAGCCCTTTATGAAACAAATTACTGGAAATGATAAAGTAGCAATGGGGCATACAGGGAATATTGGTTATGCTGCAAGTGGCTTTATTGGAAAAGTCTTTGGGAATAAAGAAAAGTCAACGGAAGATATTAAAATTCCTAAAAGTTTTGGTTTTTTAAGAGACTCAACCATCTCAATTATGATTTTAATGTCGATTGTCTATGTGATTTTGGCTTTGCTGGCTGGGACAGGCTATGTCGAGCATGAGTTAAGCAATGGCGAAAATGCGATTATCTTTTCATTAATTCAAGCAGGAACCTTTACGGCTGGTTTCGTAGTGGTTTTACAAGGTGTGCGGATGGTTTTAGGAGAAATTGTACCAGCTTTCCAAGGAATTGCTAAAAAATTAGTGCCTAATTCTAAACCAGCACTTGATGTTCCAATTATCTTTCCTTATGCGCCAAACGCTGTCTTGATTGGGTTCTTTGTGAGCTTTATTGTGGGAACTATTTCAATGTTAGCGATGGTCGGTCTGAATACCACCGTGATTATACCAGGCGTTGTTGGGCACTTTTTCTGTGGTGCCGCGGCAGGCGTTTTTGGAAATTCCACAGGGGGACGTCGGGGAGCGATTTTAGGGGCTGCGTTTAATGGCTTATTAATTAGTTGGTTACCGTTATTTATTTTACCAGTCTTGGGTGATCTACAGTTAGCATCCTCAACGTTTGCGGATACAGATTATTTAATCCCAGGCCTATTTTTAGGTAAATTAGGTGAGGCAGGTCCGAGTCTTTTAGTAGGAGGAATCATTGCTTTTGTAGTGGTTGTTCTTTTGGCTAGCGCTGTTTTGACTATGCGGGAGAAAAAAGTCGCCGAAGAAAACTAAGTGTTTTGTTCTAAAAAAAGGCAAGTGGGACAGAAGTCGTTTTGACTTCTGTCCCATTTGCCTTTTACCATTGTTCTTGGATAAACTGTGCAATTTGTTTCCGCGCTTGTCGTCCTTCGGGCAAGTATTGTTTCATTGCGAAAACGTGTTGCATGCCAGGCACCAATCGGCAAGTATCTTGTGGTCGTGGCCCTAATTGTTTTAAAAATTGGTGATAGGAAGGACAAAAAACTTCATGTGTGCCGCCCACGAAAAAAAGTGGCGGAAATTTTTGATAATCAAAGGACAAGCAATTTAAAGAAAGCGTGGAGTGATTAGCCGTGTCATCAATCTCTTGGGCAATTAATTGTAAATAGTTCATGCCAATCATTTTGTCCTTTTTTTGATAACTTTTGGCAACAGGAATGTCTAAATGTCCATCTAACCAAGGAGAAATTAAAACAGCAGCTTTTGGTAATCGTTCAGGGAAATCGATGGCTAAATTCTGCAATACGTTTAAAACCAATGTGCCACCAGCAGAATCACCTAATAAAATAACATCTTCGGGATCATAATGCTGTAAAATTTCTTGATACGCAGCATAGCAATGATTATAAATATCAGCAAAAGACTTATTTGGTGCTAATGGATATACAGGGATAAAATAATCTGTTGCAAAAGAGAGATCTTCAATTAGTTTATAACTAAAGTCTAATTGGCTATAGGCGAGATTCAATGTAAAGCCCCCACCATGCAGGTACAGTACAGCTTTCTTGGTAGGTGCAATAACGGAGTTTGACATGCGATACATCGTAGGAAATTGAGTTATTTCTTGAAGAGGAAAAAGATGACGTAAATGTTTTGGCAAAGTCACTTGTTCATTTAATGATCGTTGCCAATGATAAAAAGCCTTGGTGACTTTCGGATTTCGTTCAAGTCGAGCAATTTGGGAAAGACGTAAAGAATCTTCAAAAAGACAGGCTTTTAAGGATTTTTGACGAGAACGTGCGTGGAACAAATATGCGCTAGCTAACAACAAACCAATCGATTTCTTTTTCAATTAAGGCCCTCCATTCAGCAAAAAGTAAATCATTTTTTCTACAGTATAACATTTTAAAAGTAGAACAACGAAATTTGTTGAAGGGATGAAAGGACGGTTTAAACGAATGTACGTATTTATTTGTGGTTGCGTAAAGTAAATGATTGTAGTAAATTAAATGAGATTAAGAGGTCCGGTGAATGGGCGCGTTCACGGCAAGGAGAGAAGTAGGATGACAAATAAAAAGGTTACAATTAAAGATGTTGCCAATGACTCAGGTGTCTCTATTACTACCGTTTCACAAATTTTAAACGGGAATGGGGCACGGTTTAGTGGGAAAACGGTCGAAAAAGTATTGGCTGCAAAAGAGCGATTAAACTATCAGCCCGACTATTTTGCGCAACGTATGGTGATGAAAAAAAGTAAGACGATTGGCGTAATCGTACCTGATATTACCAACCCATTTTTCGCGCAATTGATTCGAGGAATTGAAAGTGTTTTATACAAAGAAAATTTTATACTGATGTTATGCAATGCGGACCAAGATGTTACAAGAGAACATGAATATTTAACAGAGTTGATTCGTCGTAGTGTCGATGGCTTTGTGATTGCAAGTTCTGAAATTTCCAATCAAACGATTAATGAAACGCTACGTGCGAAAAAGATTCCGTTTATTGTACTTGACCAAAAAAAAGCAGAAGGCTTTAGCGACGCTGTTTTGACAGACGATTATAGAGGTGGGCAACTAGCAGCAAAGCATTTACAAGAGCAACGACATGAACAGGTCGTCGTGGTAATGCCACCACATGCGCCAGTCAATATTCAGCAACGGTTAAAAGGTTTTTGTTCTGTTTATACGGAAAAGGTCCAGTTAATCGAAACAGAATTATCAAAAACCGGCGGCTACCAAGCTGTCCCCGAAATTTTAAAAACAGAGAGCACCGGAATTTTTGCTATCAATGATGAAATTGCTTTTGGTTTATATCGAGGATTAGCAGAAGCGGGCAAAAAAATTCCTGAGGATTATAGCATTATTGGTTATGACAATGTTGATATGTGCGAGTATGTTTCGCCGCCGCTAACAACAATTGCTCAACCTGTTTTTCAATTGGGGCAAACTACGGCGACTTTATTATTGGAAAGAATCCATCAGCCTGCAAAAGATTGGGAGGAGCAAACCTTGCCTGTCCAACTGATTGAACGATTTTCGACAGCACCCTTGAAATAGCTTTCAAGGTGTGCTATATTTTTGTTGTGGAATTAAAACGTTTTACTAAAACGTTTTAATTAGAATGAAAAAATAAATTTTATTGAGGTGGATGAAAATGAACGCGGTTACAATTATCGGAAGTATCAATTTAGACACAACATTAAGAGTCAAAGAAATGCCAAAACCAGGCGAAACAATTCACGCCATTGAACATTTTACAGCAGGTGGTGGTAAAGGAGCAAACCAAGCAGTCGCAGCGAAACGTTCAGGCGCAGAAACATATTTTATTGGTGCTGTGGGAAATGATGGCGCTGGAGCTATGATGACTGATTTAATGAGTCAAGATGAAATTAATTTAACTGGGGTCACCACTTTAGAGAAAACAGCTACTGGCCAAGCCTTTATTATGGTAGATAACGCTGGTGAAAATAGCATTATGATTTACGCAGGAGCCAATAACGCCTTTACGCCAAAACAAGTACAGGAACATCAAGAAATTATTGAAAAAAGTGATTTTGTGATTGCCCAATTTGAAAGTGCGATTGATAGTACGATTGCAGCGTTTAAAATTGCTAAAAAAGCAGGCGTCAAAACGATTTTAAATCCCGCACCTGCGTTAGAACAAGTTCCTGAAGAATTACTAAACGTGACAGATATGATTGTACCAAATGAAACAGAAACCGAAATTTTAACAGGCATTAAAATCACAGATGAAGCTAGTATGCGTAAAGCCGCAGAAGCACTTCATCAATTAGGGATTGAAGCAGTAATTATTACAGTAGGTAGTAAAGGCGCCTTTTATGACGTTAATGGACGAAGTGGTATTGTGCCTGCTTTTAAAGTGAAAGCGGTTGATACAACGGCTGCTGGCGATACTTTTATTGGCGCATTAAGTAGTATATTAGAGAAAGACTTTAGCAATTTGGAAGAAGCTATTCGTTATGGAAACAAGGCGTCCTCGTTGACTGTTCAACGTTTTGGAGCCCAACCTTCGATTCCTTATCAACACGAATTGGCAGACAAATAAAAAGGAGCGAGCGACATGAAAAAAACAAAAGTTATTAATTCAGATATTTCCCGCGTCATCGCACAAATGGGTCATTTTGATAAATTAAGTATTGGTGATGCAGGCATGCCTGTGCCTCGGACTACAGAAAAAATTGATTTAGCTGTTACTAATGGTGTCCCTAGTTTTATGGAAGTTTTAAACAATGTTCTTGAGGAATTGGCAGTTCAACGAATTTATTTAGCAGAAGAAATTAAAACAGAAAATCCTGATATGTTGACAGCAATTAAAACTCGTTTACCAGAAACTCCCATCAGTTTTATTCCTCATACAGAAATGAAACAAGAATTAAACAACTGCCATGCATTTATTCGGACAGGGGAAATGACCCCTTACGCAAATATTTTATTAGAAAGTAACGTTGTCTTTTAAACGAGAGAGGAGAAATAGAGATGAATGCGACTGCATTATTAATCGGTTTAGGACCGCTTCTAGGTTGGGGGCTTTTCCCAACAATCGCTTCCAAAATTGGTGGTCGTCCAGTGAATCAAATTCTTGGTACCAGTTTAGGAACATTAATTTTTGCCGCTATTTTTTCAATGATTAATGGTTTAGCTTTTCCAACGGGCATGGATTTATTCTTTTCAATTTTATCTGGTGTCGGTTGGGCCTGTGCGCAAATCATTACGTTTAAATGCTTCACGATGATTGGGTCATCACGTGCTATGCCAGTAACGACCGCGTTCCAACTTTTAGGTGCTTCTCTCTGGGGTGTCTTTTTCTTAGGAAACTGGCCAGGTGCGACAGCCAAATTGTTAGGCGCATTTGCCTTAGTGTTAATCATGATTGGTGCCAAAATGACGGTCTGGTCGGAAACGGAGTCCGCTGAGAGTGCTGGGATTATGAAAAAAGCAGTTCTTCTATTAGCCGTTGGTGAAATCGGCTATTGGGCGTACTCTGCAGCACCCCAAGCGACGGCAATTGATGGCATGCATGCCTTTTTACCACAAGCAATAGGCATGGTAATTGTCGCAGTTATTTATTCAGCAGTTGTCACTATTAAGGGTGGGGAAACATCTCCATTTATAGAAGCTGTTTCTTACAAACAAATTTTTTCAGGCTTTTTCTTCGCCTTTGCAGCGTTAACTTATTTAATTTCAGCGCAGCCAGATATGAACGGCTTGGCAACGGGCTTTATTCTATCCCAAACATCAGTTGTGCTTGCAACGTTGACAGGTATTTGGTTCTTAGGTCAAAAGAAAACAGCCAAGGAAATGACCGTAACGATTATCGGCTTAGTTTTGATTTTGGCAGCAGCTACGATCACAGTGATGATTTAAAAAAGTATTCAACGACCTATTATTCAGGGCGTTGAATACTTTTTTTTATTTGTTCTAAAAATAATGCAGCAGCTGTGGAAAGAACCGTATTTTTGCGCCAAATTAAACTAATTTTGGCTGTTAAAGCAGGATATAGCGGGATAAAACGTAAATTTGTTTGCTTTGTTTCTAGAATACCATCAATGCTTAGGGCGCTACCTAGCCCAGCTTCTACCATCAGTGAAGCGTTGTAAAGTAAGTTGTAGGTCCCAACGATTCGGAACTGATCTAGACTTGCTTCGAGCCAATCAGAGAGTTGGCTCGGAACTTGTGCTTGTCGAGAAATAAATAAAGGTTCTTCTTTTAAATCGGCTGCAGTAATAACATTTTTAGTGGCTAAGGGATGGTCCTTTACAGTAATTAAGCCCCATGTATCTACAATTGGTAATGTTAAATAGCTATATTTTTGTTTAGGTGCAGGCTCAATAATTAAACCAAAATCTAATAATCCTTTGTCTAGCCGTTCTATTACATCATCTGCATTCCCACTGTATAAATGAAGGTGAATATCAGCTGAGTGCTGGCTTGTTATTTGTTGTAGTGCATTCGCTAAAAAAGACATAGCTTTTGTTTCGCCGCCACCAATCGTGATTTCGCCATTAATGAATTCATTTTGCGACAAGTTGGTGACTGTTTTATTCGCTAAGCTTAAAATATCTTGCCCTTGTTTAGCTAAATATTCTCCTTCAGGTGTTAGTTGTATTTGTCGATTTCCTCGTATAAATAATGTCACGCCTAATTCTTCCTCTAATTCTTTTAATTGCTTAGATAATGTTGGTTGTGATACATGCAATTGTTTGGCTGCGCCACTAATCGTTTTTTCTTGGACCACTGCTAAGAAATAGTGAATCACTCGTAATTCCATTACTTTCCCTCCTATAACTAAAACGCATACTTATCTATTTATTATAAGTATTAGACAGAGGAGTTGTCACGTATTACGATAAATTTAGCAAAAGGAGGCGATTAGGAATGCTTACAAAAAATCTCCAAGAACTAATTGCAACAGGTAGCATTGATAAAGATGAACCACTATTTCAACTTATTCATCAGATTCAAGAGGAAAATAGTCGCTATTTAATAGAATTAAATCAACAAGCCTACACACATAATGAAGTAAGGAATCTTCTTGCCACGATTATCCAAGACAAAATTGACGAAACCGTTACGATTTTATTGCCTTTTTATACAGATTTTGGACGCAATATACATTTTGGTAAAAATATTTTTATTAATCGGGCAGCTATGTTTGTTGATTTAGGGGGCATTATAATTGAAGACAATGTTTTAATTGGGCCGCGCGTTAATCTCTTAAGTGTCAATCATCCGGAACTGCCAATGAAACGGCGAGGTGTATTGCTAGCACCAATTACCATTAAAAAATTTGCGTGGTTAGGCGCGGGTGTCACTGTTTTACCAGGTATTACGATTGGTGAAAATGCTATCGTAGCAGCTAATGCGACTGTAACTAAAGATGTGCCAGCTAACGCTATTGTTGCAGGAACACCAGCTAAAATTATTCGTTGGATTCAGGAAGATAAGGAGGAAATATAATGAAATCATTATCAGAAAAAGTTATTATTATCATGGGCGCTTCCAGTGGCATCGGTGAGGCAACAGCCCGTTTACTTGCCAGAAAAGGAGCGAAGTTAGTCATTGCAGCACGTCGACAAGAACGTTTAATTGCTATAAAAAAAGAACTTCCTGAAGCAACGATTCTCGTGCAACAAGCAGATGTAACGAAAGAAGAGGAAGTTCAGCGTGTAATCAAGCTTACAATGGAAAAATATGGACGAATTGATGTTCTTTTTAACAATGCAGGAGTTATGCCAACGGCGCCTCTTATTGAAGCACCAAAAGGAGAATGGCGTCAAATGCTAGATATTAATATTATGGGTGTTTTAAATGGCATTGCGGCAGTTCTTCCAATTATGGTTGAACAAAAATCAGGGCAGATTATTGCTACTGATTCTGTGGCAGGACATGTCGTTTATCCAGATTCGGCTGTCTACTGTGGAACAAAGTTTGCTGTTCGAGCAATTATGGAAGGATTGCGACAAGAACAAAGAGAGAATAACATTAAATCAACGATTATTTCACCAGGTGCTGTACAAACAGAACTTTATCAAACAATTTCTAATCGAGTAGTAGCTGAAACGTTACATCTAGAACAGTTAAGTTGGGGCTTAAAGGCAGAAGACATTGCGCAAGCGGTGGTCTTTGCCATAGACACGCCAGATCGTATGTCAATAAGTGAAATGGTTGTTCGTCCGACCACACAAACGATTTAATTTAAAAAGTATTCCTAGAAAGGAATACTTTTTTTTAATCGTGATTGTTCGTTTTTTACAGAATTTAGAATTTGATATTTACTTATTTGTTGGTTTATTATATGATTAAACACGTTGTTTCATTAATAGCGTTACTAATGCCAGTTAGAAACCTTTATTTATAAGGATTCTAGCTCTTTTTTTTACATAAAAATAGTAAAGATCTGTGCTTTTGTCTGTGCATTTATTAAAAACCGACGAATTGAGCGAACTTATCTGCTGTTTTTTCTTTTTCTTCAGGCATAACATGAGAATAGATACGATCAGTAATAGCAGTGCTAGTATGTCCTAATCTTTCAGCAACTTCTTTAATAGGCACTCCTGATTGAAGAAGTAAACTTGCATGTGTATGCCTAAAATGATGTGGTGTAATACTAGGTAAATCATATTTTTTTATTAAGCAATTGAGCCATATATTAACTACATTTGGTGAGAGCAGTTTATTATGGTTGTTCGTGAAAATATATTGTTCTTCACTAGATGTATTAAAGCCCATTTGGAAATAGTCACTACGTTGGATTGTACGCCATTTAGCCATAATTTGAAGTGTTTCATTGTCTAAGCTGATAGAACGTGTGCTAGAAGCTGTTTTGGGCGTTTGAGTGAGTATATTATAGAATTCGTCTTGTGCTACGGTCTTGCCTATATATACGCTCTTGTTTGTTATGTCTAGGTCTTTCCACTGCAAGGCTAGAACTTCACTCTTACGACAACCTGTAAAGGCTAGCAACCTAAAAAATGCTAACTGTTTGAAATTACCATATTGTTTTAGACAATCAAAAAAATGATTCAATTCTTGTTTAGTGTAATACTCCAGTTTTGTTTCTTCCTCTTTCCACTTAGGAAGGATTGTTTTTCTCATTGGGTTAGTATTCATTAGTTCCATAGATTCGCCATATCGCATAATCTGAGCAGTGAGTTTTCTATAGAACGAGTATTGCTTGTGTCCTTGATTAAACCATTTATTAACTAAGTCCTGACACTGTATAACGGTTATTTCGTCAAGTTTGCAGTCACCTAGATAAGGTAATATGTGTTTTTCAGCAAAACGCTTATTCACAGCGATTGAAGATGGTTTAATCGTTAACCGTTGCTGTGCTAACCATTTCTCGTAAAGCTGTTTAAACGTCAAAACAGAGGGTTTATTATCTAGTCCATTTTCTTCAATATCCTTCAGAATTTCAGCAAGTGCAATTTGTGCTTGTTTTTTTGTTTTAAATCCTTGCCGCTTACGATAAACGTTTTTACCAGTTTTGGGATGACGTCCTACATAAGCATTAAACATATAGGCGGTTGTACCGTCTTTTTTTGTATACTTGTTAATTTGTGTCATTGTTTTTCTCCTATCTACCACCACGCCAATAGTATGTAGATGTTAGGGGAGAGATGTTTCTATAACTGGATTATACAAAGAAAAAAACTCATTCTTTAGCTTTTGATTTACGTTTTTTTTCCTCAATAAATACTGAACCTAAATGAACAAATAATTTCTTAGTTTCCTCAGATAAGTTCAATTCATCTATATAATCATTTGAGCCATTCCTTGACCAAAAGGAAGTATCTTCGTCTTTAGATATGAGTACGGTTGTTTGTTCTATTCTACTAGGTTTATCAGGATATTTTTCTTTTAGATTAAGAATTTCGGAACGAGCATTATCTAAAATCATATTAATATCATCTTTTAATTTATCGTCTACGGAGCTTTCATAGCTGTAAGCAATGAGCGTAGAATCGGATTTAAAAAGTTTTTTTATTTCTTCATGTGTTTTCGTGGATAGATCCTCAACTTTGAAAATTTGTTTAAAATCTTCAGTCAACGGTATTTGAATTTCATCAGAGAAAATTCCATACTCATTCACATCATCAATAGAAGGGATACTATAATACGTATTTGTAATTAAATTATGATTAGTTTTCACTTCTTTTCGATACCTGTCTACCAAATATCCTTCTAACCAACTGTATAGAAAACCAGTATTTTTTAAAGATTGAAATTCTGTATTCCATTCAACGGCTGGGATAGTAAAATACTGCTGCATTGCTTGTTTTAAGACACTATCTAAATCATTTTTATTAAAATACATTAGAGCTTTTCGAATTTCTTTTCCTAAATCGTCGTCGGAAAGATAGACTTGATAAACTTTCTTTGCGGCCGTCAAAGCTTTTTCTTCGCTAACCTTTTGGTTGGATATCCCCATTAAATAAGCCGTAGAAACACCATAATAATCAGCTAATTTTTCCCAAGTTTCTTGTTTTGGTTCGCTATCTTCGTTTTCATACCTATTAAGAGTGGAACGTGGAATACCTAACTCCTCACTTAACTCAACTAAAGTAATATTTTTTTCTTTCCTTAATTCTTTCAATCTGTTCATCAGAGGAAACTCCTTTCTCATTAGTATTCTTATAGATAGATTACATTATTTTTGGCAGAAAATCAAATTTAATTCCCAAAAAATGAGAAATAACTTGACTTCCCATTTTTTGGGAATTATAATCAAGGTATCAAATCCCAAAAAACGGGAAATCGGAAGAGGTGAGAATATGTTTGAGCTAGATTTAGAGATGATAGCCAAGCTACGTGAGCGCCGAGCGAGAAAAAATATTACTTTAGAAAAGGCATCTCATGAAATTGGTATTTCATCTAAAACGCTAGGACAGATAGAAAATGAAAAAATCTTGTCTGTGCGTAAAACAGTCTACAAAAAATTAGTTGACTGGCTGGTAAATGAAAAAATTTATAAGGAGGTATGACAGCATGACAATGGAGCAACTGCAAACACCGCCTGTAGTTGTTGAGGTGTGCCATACGCTTGATAAAAAGCAATTGAATGCAATCAGTAAACAAGTGTATGAAACCACGCTAGAAGCGATTGAGCGAGCTAGACGAGACAGTGAAGTAGACAGCGACCTCATCTATACACGCGTTGGAGTAAGACGTTTCTTAGACAACTGTTCCGAAGCTTATTTAGATGAATTGATAGCGAAAGGACTACCAACAGGAAGGCGTTTATCTGATCGTAAAACCTGCTGGAGTAAGCATCAACTAAGATCTTGGCTTCTCGAAAATGAATAATAAAAATCCACCCGCCAATAGAGAATCCGAGATAGCACATAGTCAATCGTCCGTTACTACAGATTTAACTTGAGGAGGCAACAATGCTCAAATTAATATGGGTACCAAAAAAGTACAAGAATTTTTCCATTAGTGAGATCGTAGAAGAAGCAGAAACGATTTTAAAAGAGTGTAGAGAACATGAAAAACGAAACGCCAAGCTTTATGCCGATTTGATGATTATGCAAAATAGGATAGCTAATCTTACTGAAGAACAAGCACGACATAATTTGTCTGTGTTGATTCCATGGTTAGAAAGTCAGTTCCCAAGCTTAAAAGAAATGGAGGTGTGATAGATGAACGAATTAGTATTTTTACATTCACAGTATATCGAGGAAGAACCTTATACGACCGATGAGGTTATTGCAAAGTATTCACAAATTAAAAGAGAAAGTGTTTCTAAACTAATAAAAAAGTATCAAAAAGACCTAGAAGAGTTTGGCAAGGTCGGATTTGAAATCCGAGCAATGGAGAGTGGGCAAAAAGCTAAATTCTATCAATTAAACGAGGAACAAGCGACTTTGCTTATCACTTATCTAGATAATACCGAACCAGTTCGACGATTTAAGAAAGCGCTGGTGCGACAGTTCTATGACATGAAAAACGGACTCTACGCTAGACGTATGGAACGACAAAAGGAAAAAAGTGTGCGTAAGTCAATGACGGATGTTATCAAGGAGTTAGGGCTTTCCCCGCATTACTACAAGCATTATACAGACCTTGTTTATAAGACAGCATTAGGTTTTAATGCTAAGCAATTAAGAGAAGCTCGAGAGGTAAGTAAAAAATCAACGATATTAGATTTTTTAACGTCAGAAGAGATCGAAGCAGTGAACAAACGAGAGCAACAAGTAGCTACATTGCTTACTCTTAAAATGGATTATGACACGATTAAGAGCATTTTGAATGGTCAAGGTGTTTTATATCAAACAACGCTTAAAATGCCAGTAGCGACAAATTAAGGAGCAATTATGATGAATGAGAGCAAAAGAAAAAGCCTTAACACACTAACCGACCAAAGTGAACGTGTTAAAGGCACCAAAAAGGCTAAATATAGCCGTCTTTTGTCTTTCATTTTACCAAAGAATGAGAGGAAAATCAAAATGAAAACGAAAATTAATTTACTATTAGTCGCATTTCTTTTAGGCGGCGGTGCATCTGTTCTACCTACAATCTTAAAACTAGCACTGTTTATCGGTGCTTTCACCGTGTTATTCATGAATTTTGATGAACATTTTTATAAATTTAATAAAGGAGAGTGCGAGTAATGTATCCAGAATTTGATAAAGATACAATAACCGACGAATTAAGAGATATTAAACATTTACTGTTCTTTTTACAGGAGGTTTTCGCATCTTTACAGAGAGAGAAAATAGACTATGAAAATGGCAAGAAAAATTCTGATAAAATATTGGCTTATGAAACATCGAGATGCATTGATCAAATGGTAACCTTGCAATATTTAGTATCAAAAAAAGTAAATGCACTTGCTGAAATGTTTAATGAATGTGTATAGAGGATGTGATTAAAAATTGAGTATCTATGTAAGTAAGGGATTTAGTAAAAAAATGAAGATAGTAGAGGGCGTTTCCCCTTTTCAATATCTTGTGGAGTACCTACCAGAGAAAGTAACTCTAGGAGAACACGCTACCAAAGAATCAATAGAACCGATTAAGCGAAAAGCAAGTTATTTTCTCGCTGGTGAACTGATAGGTAAACGCTCAAACGATAATCTATTAAGAAAAGAATTAATCGCTATCGATTATGACGAGCTAGAGGATAGAGATTTAAAAAATTTTATAAAAAAGATTGCTGAATCCCTAAAAGGAATTAGTTATATTCTCTATCCTACGATAAAAAATAATGTTTCAGATTTTGGTCTAAGGTATCGGTTAGTTATAGATACAGACAGAAGCTATACAAAAGAGGAAAACGATTGCCTTTGGCAAAATATCGTAAATAAAATTGGTATGAAAGCTGATTTAGCTAGTAAAACATATTCACAAATAGCAGGGCTACCGATATTAAATGAATTTTCATCAGAAACACTTATTGTTCGTCAACAAGCGAATCCTTTGAAGGTAGATGAGTATTTAGATGTATCAGAAGAACAACAAACCTACAAAGAAGAAAAGGCTGTTCGTAAGGAGTTAACCAAGGAAGTAGCAATTAAAATGGTAGAGGCTTATGTCGAAAACGTAGGAGAAAAATTACTGGACCGTGCTTATTATTTGAACCCTTATATGAATATTAAATACGCTTTTGAAACAGGGGAGATAGATTTTGATACTGTTCAAGACTGTCTAACTCTTTTAGCTTTAGGTAATAGCGATTGGGCAACGCATAATATTGAACATTTTAAGCATGATACCTCTCCCGTCAAGAACGGAACGCCGTTTTTGGATTTTTTCGGTTGGGCATATAGCGATCCTTATGAAGAATTTGAGGGAATAGAATTAGGAGAGACTCAGGTTCTTTATTCTGGAAAAGAGTTAAAGTTTGCATTGGCTGAAAGAAGGAAAAAAGAACTGAAAAAGCTTAAAAAAAGCTGGGAAAAAAGTGGAGGAAGAGGTAAACCACCAACTTCTCTATCTACGTTACGATGTGGTCGAATACTCCAAGAATATATTGAGTTTTGCTTATTTGATATGGAAGAAAATACTCGTTTAGCTATGTATCAGCCAAAAGAAGGCATTTATACACAAAATGAAACACAAATAAAACGAGTGATTGGGTGGCTTGAACCGAAACACAATGCTAGAGCGGTAAATGATGTTATTTTTCACATTTGGAAAGAAGCTAAAATAAAGCCTAAAACGGTCTCAAGATATCTTATACCAGTGAAAAACGGGGTATTTAACCTTAAAACGAAACAACTAGAACCGTTTACGCCCAATTATGTATTCACATCAAAAATTGCAACCGCATATGTAGAAAATCCGTCGTTACCTAAATTTAATGATTGGGATGTAGAGAGCTGGTTGAACGAAATTGCTTGCGGAGATGCACAAATAACTACTCTGTTATGGCAGGTAATAAGTGATGCGATTAACGGGAACTATTCAAGGAAAAAATCAATCTGGCTTATGGGTGATGGATCAAACGGAAAAGGAACGTACCAACAGTTATTATATAACCTAATTGGTCCACAGAATATCGCAACGTTAAAAATAAATCAGTTTAGTGAGCGTTTTAAACTTGCTTTATTAGTAGAAAAAGTGGCAGTTATTGGGGATGATGTAGGAGCAGGAATTTATATTGATGATAGTTCGGAATTTAATAGTGTAGTGACTAATGAGACTATACTAATTGAAGTTAAAAATAGAATGCCCTATAGCGCTCGAATGTATGTGACTGTTATTCAGTCTACCAATGAGATGCCTAAAATTCGTAATAAATCTAATGGAACGTATCGCCGTTTGCTTATTGTACCTTTTAATGCTTCATTTGAAGGTGCTAAAGATGATTGGAGAATAAAAGAAGAGTATATCAACCGAAAAGAGGTGCTCGAATACGTTTTGCATAAAGCGGTAAACATGGATTTTGAACGTTTTATAGTACCTGATGTTTCCAAAAAACTTTTAGAAGAATATAAACAAGAAAATGACCCTCTAGTTGATTTTAGAGAAACAGTATTCAAGCCTTTAGGAATAAACAAAATCCCTTTTTATATGGTTTACTCTCAATATAAAGAGTTTTGCAAGGAAAATAATTTTAAACCATTGAGTAAAATTAAATTTTCTAAACAGTTCACATATTTATTAGGGGATAGTTGGATAAATAAAAAAATAAAATATAGTGTGAATGAGATAGAAAAAATAAAAGCATTGGGAGATTTTTTCAGCTATGAAGAACCACCAGAAAATGGAATGCCTTACCAATCTTTAGTAAGAAACGATTTAAAGCTGATAAGTTAAATTACCGATTTAAAAATAAATTGGTAACCGACCAAATCCCTTGGGAGAGTAAGAGGGAAGAGAAATTTATAAAAAAATGGTAACCAATTCAAAATAAATCGGTTACCACTCCCACCCCTTGGGAGAGTGAGGGAGGAGCGTTTTGGTAACCAGTTACTAATTTTATCTATTGAAATTTGTAAATAAAGTTTTAATAAAAGTTTGAGGAATAGTAAAAAGAATTGGTAACTAGTTACCAAATGGCTCTATCCTTACTCCCCCAATGCTTTAAGCGGTAACCAGTTTTTTTTAGAATTAGTTACCAAACGAATAAAACAAAAAAAGATAAAGAAAAGAGGAAATCTTATGCTTATATTATCAACAGAAAAAGAACCGAATTTTGAATATGAAGAAATTACAAGAAGTTTTTTATCCAATATGCTGGCTTTTACACGAGGTCATTTTACTGGAGATATTTCTCATTTTTCCCCTATCGTTTTAGCGGAAATGGAAAAAGACCCTAATTGGTTAGAAGAAGCTGCAGGAGGCATGCAAGGAGTAATTGTACAGTCTTTATTAGAAGATGAAAATTTTTCGAGTGTCGAACAGCTTAAAGGAGAATTAGCGCGATTGATTCGGCTTTACTTTGCCTTAGCAAAAGATAATCTTACTGAGAATCAGGAGAGCTTGTACGTAGATCTTTTTGATAAATTTACCTTCCTTCTGTTATGTTCGGATGAGTTTATAATGTATCTTGATAGTCAACCCAAATTTTAAATACTACAAAATACTACAAATTGTACATTATAAGACAAGGAGAGTAGCGATTATGAAAGTTAAAATTTTTCAAAGAGGAAATATCAACAAGTTAGAGCGTGAATTAAACGATTTTTTAGAGGAGAACCCGTATATTGAAATCAAACACATTAAACAGACTGGGGAAAGCTACGGAGATTCTGAGGAGGTTACGTCAGTTACAACTATTTCTATTTGGTATGAGGAGGAATAATAGTCATGATTAGAGAGAAAAAACCAGCAGGCACAAAACATGCATTAAATGTGCAGTCTAAAGACCGTAGAGCTTCTAAAGGGAACAACGCTAAAGAGATTGAAAAACGGCGATTATCGAAGAAACTAAAAAGATTGAAGAAGAAATAACGGCATGAAATCTTCCGCTTCTTCCGTCCTAAAAAAGAACCTTACAAGATCTCGTTTTATTCTATATAAAAACTTGACTAAACTTGACTTTTTCCTTAATTAGGTGTGAAAAAGTATGAATACTAACAATTACTAACGCTGTATAATTAAAATATTTCAAAACAAACACAATTATGCATCTTAAGGAGTGCTAAAGAGCTACTTAACAACGTGCACAGCTATTTTTACTATTAAGAAAACTAAAGAATTTAAAAGATTTTTATTAACAGGAGGCTAACATGGATAAAGTATACATTGATAACAGTAAAAAAACGGAAGTGGTAGAACTACCAAAATTTGGGGAAGTTAAGTTGATTGTAAAAGATGGGAAGGTAGTAAAATACGATACAATTACATCGCATGTTTTACCTAAGAATTAGCAGTCTAAACTATCTATTAGGCGAAAAAAGTGCTATAATAAAGACAGTTAAATAAGTATATCTTGCTATTCTAGCGCTATGTATCTTACTAGGAAGAACCAGAGGATATGAGACAGCTTACTCTTAATTGAGTGAGGTCTTGTGTCCTCTTTTTTGTTTAAAATCTGACAAATCAGACACCTAAAAAAGTCGGCACTTTCGGCAGCCTAAAAAAGACAATTCAGGAAAGAGAGGAACGTTGTCAATGGATCCATTTGATGAAATTGTTATAAAAAACTATCTCTCATTTCCGTTAGTGTTGCAAAAGTTGCTTTCAATAAAAAAATTAAGGCGTATTGAATTTTTCAGCCAAAATATGGCAACGCATATTGTGTTTGATGAGTTAGGAATGACTACAAAAGGCTTCCGACCAGATAAAGAAGTGGAAAAACTTTTGTTAAAGCTAGAGCTAATAGATAAACGAATCGAACGCACATTATTTCGACAAAAACATTTTGAGCGGTTTTGGGCTACTCTTAAGCCTTTAGAGCAACAATTGCTCATTAGGCGATTCAAGTATAAAGAAGAGGTTAATTGCCCTCACAGGCTTATAGAGAGCGTATTAGATGAGATTGAAGAGATAGAAACAGCTATTTGTTTGATGGAAAATATAGAATTAGAAGAAAACGAGCTTTCCGACGATGTAGAAGAAAACTTAGAGAGGATGTGTGACTTCTTTGCTTTATGAACGTATCCGTCCAGAGTTTCATCTTGCACGCTGGATATATTACGAAAAAGCACGATATGAGTTAAAAGGGGTAGAACTTGAAAGTGCAAAAATATTTTTCAACGGGCTAAAGAACCTATCCGAATCAGATAAAAAGATTTTAATTGATGTTTATTATCGCTCAAAAGACTATTATAAATTTAACCGACAAACAGGATTATATCAGTCTGTCAGACCAATTTCCGACGATGCAATAGCAGAACAATACGGAATTACTAAAAAAGAAGTAACGAAAGTAAGACGGCAAGCGATAGATCATTTAGCGGAAGAAATGCGGAAAATTATATTAGCTATAAGTACAGCCTTTCATTTGAAGATAGGTAAAGACTTATATCTAGTTAGGCTTATAAACGAAGGAACATACAAAGAACAGTTTGTTCTTGGAAATAAAAGAGAAGCTAAAGTGTTTAGCGCAGAAAAGGAAGACACAATTAGAAAGTTTATGCAGCTAGGTTTTGAAAGAGAGCCAGCATGAATAAGGCTTAACCTTGAGAGGTATTCTTATGACAAAAAATAAGTTATTTCATTTAACAGATAAGTCCAATATCAATAGCATTAGAAAACACGGTTTAGTAGGAGTAAAAAAAGCAAAGGATCTTTTAAGAAGAGAGACAGGAACAGACCATACGCTCTTTAATCAGCAAACCTATTCTATTCTAAATACTTACGGGTGGAAAGGCTACGATCTTAGATGTGCTACTTTTATGTTTGAAGAAGATAGTTGTCTTGGCTATGAATTGCTGCAGCTAATGAATGACGATCCATATATTTTAGAAATAGAGATAGACCGTTTAAATAAAGATAAATTATTTGTGTTTAATACGGAAATTGCTAGCCATTTGCTAAATTATTCGAAACAAGATCAACACAGGCTAGCTAAGTTTTATTGGAATACAGCAATTCCATACAACACTTATGTACAAAACAAGGACAAAGTAAATGACGCTTTTCAATTAGGCAATATCATGTATCAAGCAGAATATGTTTATTTCGGTGAAATTTCACCAAAATATATAAAAAATTATGAAAGAGGTAAGAAATATGACAGCGGAAGATATTAAAAAAGTTTTAGAGGAATTTGTAGATGAAGAAGGGCAATTTGACATTGATAAAGCTTCGGAAGCATTAGAAGAGTTGATTAAAGAAAGCTTAGGTGATTCTACGGAATCAGATAAAGAGGATAAGAAAGAAGATAAACCTGATCCATTTAAAAAAATCATGTCTAAATATGATAAATAAGGGGTGCTATTAAAATGATAGAAATTAACTACGATATTCCGGGAAAAGTTGAGCTTATTTCCGAGCTAAAAGAAATTTTTAGCGGAGTAGATAAAGTGATTAATGATTTAGAACAGGAAAAATCTGTCTTAGAGAAAGAGTTAGAAACGCTAGAAAATACGAAAACTTTTACGGTAGATAGTCTTAAGAGAAAACCTGAAATAAACAGGCTTTTAACTGAAAATAATCATTTACTAACACAAATGAAGAAAGAACGCGAGGAGCTACAGCAATCTTGTTTTACTCATTTTCCTAATAAAGTAGGAGATATTGACTCTCAATACAGACAAGCAATTGAAAAACAACTAGAGCCCGTGGAACAAGAAATAGCACTTTTGCTTAAACAATTAAATGAAAAGGCTATGTTTATAAAATCAGTTAAAGTAAAAGCTAATGCAATCTATAATCGTGAGGTAGTAGACGAAGGAAATAAAATCATCGGAGTTACTCGCCATAACAGAAGTGTAATAGGCATTTCAAGCTATGTTTCAGCTCCTAATCTAGTAGAAAGAGCTATGAAATTTGATCGTGGGCAACTTAAATCATAATACGGGGGAAGTATAAGTGAAAACTGGAACAGTTAAAAGTTTTAATCATAAAAGAGGATATGGCTTTATTATTGCCGAAGATGGATCAGAGATTTTTGTACATCAAACAGGTATTTGTATGCCAGGCTTTAGAAAATTGCTTGAAGGCCAAGCAGTGGAGTACGAAACCGCAGAATACGAAGGGCGAACAAAAGCGGTAAATGTTACTGTAATTGAATAGTGTTTAAAAGGTAGTCGGATAGTCGGCTACCTTTTTTATACCTAAAATATAAAAAAGCACAATAATTTAAAATTATTACAAATTATTTTTGCTGGTTTTCCAGTTACTTTATTATAGCTCGTTTGTTTGAGGGGAAGAAAAGATTTTTATCAGTGAAGTCTTTTCTGATATAATTAAAATAAAAACCAAAGAGGTCAGTAACTATGAAAATAGAACTAAATAATCGATCAGCAGTTGTTGCGAGTGTCCTATTCGTTCTTTTGAATATACTTGTATGGATTAAGTACCTCTTTTTCTACAATCCCTATCATGGTGCCTTTGATTTGTTGTGGACGTTACCAATTGGCTTGATAGGAGCTATTCCTAGTATGTACATAAAGCACTTAGGGTTAAAACTTATATTGCTTGTCGCTAATCTTTTAAGTGCTTTTAGTTTTTTAGTTCCTTGGATATTATTTATTTTGGCAATGTCTTTAGGATAAAAAAAGTGAGATTGGAGGTTTTTTATGTTACCTATAGGGATAGATTTTGGCACAAAAGATGCTATTCTAGCATCAGCTGTGTTAGTAATTCTAGGGATGACAGTTATTTTTCATTGGTCAGTATGGGAGTTTGTTATTACAGAGGCAATGATTATTCTAGCTTTTCATGCAGGCGGGAAAAAACAGGATAAGCGTATAGAAGACAAGTATAAGAGAATGAAAAAGGGGGATTAACTTATGAATTGGGGAAGAATAAGGGCATTATCGTCGAAGGTTCCTGATGAACTTTGGTATTCTATAATTCTATTGTTTACTGTACCAATGGAAGGGGTTCCTAGTTATATTCGTTTTATCCCAGTAATTGGCATAGTGTGCAGTCTTTTAGCTTATAAATTTTCCCAAAAAAAAGATTTATTAGTGATAATCAGTCAGTTGGCAATATTAATATTTACATTTATAGCTTTATTCTATGTACGAAGTTTATTCTGGACTATTCTGTTAACAGCATGGGTAGTAATTGAATTAGGAACTTTATTAGCTTATATTAAAAATAAACTTTTGGAGAGCAAACAATGAAAAAAATTATCGATAAAATAGTATGCATCTATCGATCTAACACTTTATGTCAAGTATTACTACCAATAATATTGATTATTTTGATTAATCTAGTGTGGGACTTATTCGATGGTCATTATTCTATCAGTAGTTACATCGTATGGTTGGTACTGATAGGCGTGTATTTGATGTATTACGTAATGACAATAAAATTAAAATTAAGGTTAAGATATCAGTGGTTAGTCAGTGTGATAGTTTTGTTTTCATATTTTTCAATTTCAGGTTATATAGATGGGGGTACCGCTGACTGGACAAGTTACCTCATTTATTTTTTTATCAGTATAGGTATATCAGGTATAACTATTCTTTTCCCGTTGGGTTTAAAAAACAGTAAACGTAATATGTAACTATTGGCGTGATGGATTAAAAAAGGTCTGTGCTTTGGTCTGTGCTTTTGATCAAAACTATGTGTATTTAACTAATTATGTTTTGTTGCAAATTCCTATTGTATCAAGTAAAATGGGGCTATTCGTGCTTAATAATATCCACTCAAGGAAGCACGTTGTTTCATTAATAAATTGAATATTTTACGAACATTGTAAAATATTTAGATTTTAGGAGGACGGAACATGAAAGAAAAAATAAGTTCATATTTTGAACTTGAACAATTGAATACGAATATGAAACGAGAAATGTTAGCTGGTTTCACCACATTTATCTCAATGGCGTATATTTTGTTCGTTAATCCAACCGTACTTGGTGCTTCTGGCATGGACGAAGGCGCTGTTTTTACTGCCACCGCTTTAGCGAGTGCCTTAGGTTGTATTTTAATGGGTGTGTTGGCGAAATATCCGATTGCGACAGCACCAGCTTTAGGAATTAATGCATTCTTTGCTTATTCAGTCTCTGTTGGTATGGGGATTCCTTGGAAAACGACATTAGCAGGCGTTTTTGTGGCTTCATTGATATTTATTTTAATTACAATTTTTAAATTACGCGAGCTAATTATTGATGCAATTCCTGCAGACTTGAAATTTGCCATTTCAGGTGGGATCGGGTTGTTTATTGCTTTTCTTGGTTTAAGCCAAGGTGGCTTAATTGTGGCTAATGATGCGACACTCGTTGGCTTAGGACCTTTGAACGTTGGCTCAACGTGGGTCACCATTGTCGGCTTAGTCGTAACTGCAATTTTGTTAGTTCGTCGAGTGCCTGGTGGTATTTTTATTGGGATGGCAATTTCAACGATTGTTGGTTTAGCGACAGGGGTTATTCCAATGCCTGATAAGATTATTTCAAGCGCGCCAAGTTTAGAACCAACATTTTTAGTGGCGTTAGGACATGTGAAAGATATCAATACGATTCAAATGTGGGTCGTGGTTTTAACGTTCCTATTAGTAACATTCTTTGATACGGCTGGTACGTTGGTGGGCTTAGCCAATCAAGCAGGTTTTATGAAGGACAATAAAATGCCGCGTGTGGGGAAAGCTTTAGCCGCTGATTCAACAGCGATGTTAGCTGGTTCTCTATTAGGGACATCGCCAGTTGGCGCATATGTCGAATCATCTGCGGGGATTGCTGTGGGTGGTCGTTCAGGAATCACAGCTATTACAACCGGGATTTTATTTATTTTCAGCTTGCTATTTTCTCCTTTGTTAGCAGTTGTCACTTCGCAAGTTACAGCACCAGCGTTGATTATTGTTGGCGTTTTGATGGCACAATCCTTAAGCAAAATTAAATGGAACGAGATGGAAATTGCAATCCCTTCCTTCTTAATCTTGTTAGGAATGCCATTGACATATAGCATTTCAGATGGGATTGCCTTAGGCTTTATCTTCTATCCAATTACAATGATTGCGGCAAAACGCGGGAAAGAAGTTTCGCCAATTATGTATGGCTTGTTCTTTGTTTTTGTCGGATTCATGTGGATCCTGAATGCGCAATAAGTAAGAGAGAAAGTTATCAAATAGTTGATTCATAAGACAATGAACTTATGAATCAACTATTTTTTTTCGACTAAGCACTAGAAAAACGCCCCTTATTTGATGTATAATTTGCAAAGACATTGACCTGTGAAGATACAGGAACAGAGAGGAATTAATTGAGTGAAATATACAGAAATTATGGTTCGCTATGGCGAATTATCAACTAAAGGAAAAAATCGTAAAACGTTTATCATGCAGTTAGCACAAAATGTGAAACGTGCGTTAGCTGATTTTCCAGCATTGAAAATCCATGCAGATCGAGACAGAATGCATATTTTATTAAATGGGGAAGATAGTGAAGAAGTGATTCCGAAACTAAGTAAAGTGTTTGGGATTCAAAATTTTTCGCCAAGTATTCGTATTGAAAAAGAAATGCCAGCGATTCGTGCAATGGTTCAAGAGGTTGTTCGGGAAGTTTATACGCCAGGTAAGACGTTTAAAATTACTGCTAAACGTTCGGACCATTCATTTGAACTTGATTCAAATGGCTTGAATCAAGAATTAGGTGGGGCTGTTATTGAAGCCATCCCGGAAATTCAAGTACAAATGAAAAAGCCTGATATCAACTTAAGAATTGAAATTCGTAAAGATGCGGCGTATTTATCTTATGAAACGATTCGTGGTGCGGGTGGATTGCCAGTGGGCACCAGTGGTCGTGGTATGTTGATGTTGTCAGGAGGCATTGATTCACCAGTTGCAGGTTATTTAGCTATGAAACGTGGCGTGGAAGTGGAAGCTGTCCATTTTGCTAGTCCACCTTATACAAGTGAACAAGCGTTACAAAAGGCCAAAGATTTAGCTGAAAAATTAGTCCCTTATGTAGGAACTATTCAATTTATTGAAGTGCCCTTTACAGAAATTCAAGAAGAAATAAAACGAGTTGTTCCCCAAGGCTACTTAATGACCATTACACGACGTTTAATGTTACGCTTAACAGATGCAATTCGTGAAATGCGGAAAGGTTTAGTCATTATTAATGGTGAATCGTTAGGACAAGTGGCTTCGCAAACACTTCAAAGTATGGTAGCAATTAATGAGGTTACCTCAACACCGATAATTCGCCCCGTTGTTTCAATGGATAAGACAGAAATTATCGAAATTGCCGAAAAAATTGACACGTTTGAATTAGCCATCCAACCCTTCGAAGATTGTTGTACAATTTTTGCGCCACCGCAACCGAAAACACGACCTCGCTTAGATAAAGCGCAAGATTATGAAGCGCGCTTAGACTTGGAAGGTTTAATGGCTCGGGCCTTAGAAGGGCTCAAAATTACAGAGATTTCAGCAGAAACAGCGAAAGATAAACAAGAAGACGAATTTGCAGATTTTCTATAAGAAATAAATACAGTGACGGTCGCTTAGACGTCACTGTATTTATTTTGTACTTATTTCACAAACAAGTTGCTCGGAGAGGGGAACCGTGATAAACTGAATATGTGAAGTAGGTAACAAGGAGGACAGAGGATGGAGAAAAAAATGCCTAAAGCAACGGCAAAACGTTTGCCGGTTTATTTACGTTATTTAAAAATGTTAGGGGATTCTGGTGTTAAACGTATTAAATCACGAGAGTTTAGTGAAATGATCCAGATTCCTTCTGCAACGATTCGGCGTGATTTTTCCCATGTTGGTGAACTGGGCCGAAGCGGTTATGGTTACGATGTGCCGTATTTAATTGAGGTATTTAGTAATATTTTAAATACGCAAGAAGAAAAAAGAATTGCTCTGATTGGTTGTGGCAATTTAGGCAAGGCATTATTAAAAAATAATTTTAGACGCAACGAGAATTTGAATATTGTTTGTGCTTTTGATAATGATTCAGCTTTAGTTGGCACCACGATTAATGGATTATTAGTTCATGATATGTCTGAGTTAGAAGCATTCGTTCGACAAGAAGGGGTCACGGTAGCCATTTCTACAGTGCCAAGTCACCATGCCCAAAAAGCCATCGACAAAATTGTTCAAGCGGGTGTGACTGCGATTTTAAATTTTGCGCCAGACCGTGTCAGTGTGCCAGCCAACGTTAGTGTGCAGTATATTGATTTAACAACGGAACTGCAAACACTGATTTATTTTAATGAAACTTTTTCACTAGCAAATAGCCCAAAGCAATAAAATTGTCTTCATAAAAATCCTCTACTATACTTATTATTGAAAGTGGAAAAGGAGGATTTCAGAATGAATGTTACAAGAAAAGGGCACGTATTAGAATTGACAGGTGAACAGCCCGAAGTTGGCACAAAAGCCCCCGTCTTTTCTTTGAAAAATTTAAACAACCAAGAAATCAACTTGGCAGATTATAAAGGTAAAACGGTTTTAATTAGTGTGGTTCCTGATATCGACACACGTGTTTGTTCACTGCAAACGAAACGTTTCAATCAAGAAGCGGCGAAATTAGACGGTGTTCAGATTATCACGATTTCCAATAACACAGTTGAAGAACAAGCAAATTGGTGTGCCGCTGAGGGTGTCGAAATGGAAATGCTTCATGATACTGAAGACTCATTTGGTGCAGCTTATGGTTTGTATATTCCAGAAATGGGCCGTTTAGCACGTGCTATTTTTGTGATTGACCCAGAAGGAACGTTAGTTTATGAAGAAATCGTCTCAGAAGTTTCGTCGGAACCCGATTATCAACAAGCGTTAGAAGCTGCAAAAAAAGTGTAATCCCTCTAGATTACAAATTGACTTTGCTTGCGCTTCATTGTAGAATGAAGCAAAGACAGCGAACAAGAGGAGTATCATTGGCGTCGTTTTAGAGAAAAAGTCGTTCAGGTGCAAGACTTTTACACAACCAGTGAGAAGGTAGCTTGTGAGTCAATGGTTTGAACACAGTACGTTAGTAGAACGATTCGTTTCGTGAACGTTATCTCACGAATGAGTGGCATTTGAATGAATTCAATTCAAATGCAATTTAGGTGGTACCGCGTAAATAAGATGAATCTACGCCCTAAAATACGAAAGTATTTTAGGGCGTATTTTAGTGTTTAGCTCAAAAAACTCATTTGTAAAATAATTACCGCTCCAAATCGCGTATTTTAAGAAAGAAGGGGAAAAAATGTCAGAAGAAAAAAACTTACCAACGAAATATCAACCGACAGAAATCGAAGCTGGCCGTTATCAAAAATGGCTAGATCAAGATTTATTTAAACCAAGTGGCGACAAAAAAGCGAAGCCCTATTCAATTGTTATTCCACCACCTAATGTAACAGGGAAGCTACACTTAGGGCATGCTTGGGATACAACATTACAAGATATGATTATTCGCCAAAAAAGAATGCAAGGCTTTGATACGTTATGGCTACCAGGAATGGACCATGCCGGAATTGCCACGCAAGCAAAAGTAGAAGAGAAACTAGCACAACAAGGAGTTTCACGTTACGACTTAGGTCGTGAAAAATTTGTTGATCAAGTGTGGGAATGGAAAGAAGAATATGCTTCTCACATTCGTGAACAGTGGGCAAAAATGGGTCTTTCTTTAGATTACAGCCGTGAACGTTTCACTTTAGATGAAGGGCTATCTGAGGCTGTTCGTAAAGTGTTTGTCTCTCTTTACGAGAAAGATTTGATTTACCGTGGTGAGTATATCATTAACTGGGATCCGAAAGCGAAAACAGCATTGTCTGATATTGAAGTAATCCATAAAGATATTGAAGGAGCTTTTTACCACATGAGCTACCCATTATCAGATGGTTCTGGTGTTGTTGAAATTGCGACAACGCGTCCTGAAACAATGTTGGGAGATACGGCGATTGCGGTCCATCCAGAAGATGAACGGTATCAGGAACTTATTGGTAAGACAGTTGTCTTGCCATTAGTCGATAAAGAAATTCCAATTATTGCAGATGACTATGTAGATATGGAATTTGGAACAGGGGTTGTAAAAATCACACCTGCCCATGATCCAAATGACTTTGAAGTCGGTAATCGTCATGACTTACCTCGAGTAAATGTTATGAACGAAGACGGCACGATGAATGAACTGGCTGGAAAATATGAAGGAATGGATCGTTTTGCTGCACGTAAAGCGATTGTCTCTGACTTGAAAGAACTAGGTCGCTTAATTAAGATCGAAACAATGAATCACAGCGTGGGCCATTCAGAACGAACAGGCGTTGTCGTGGAACCACGTTTATCGACCCAATGGTTTGTAAAAATGGGACCACTAGCTGAAAAAGCAATGAAAAATCAAGAAACAGAAGACGCTGTTGAATTTTATCCACCACGCTTCAATCAAACATTTTTACGTTGGATGGAAAATGTACATGATTGGGTTATTTCGCGACAATTATGGTGGGGCCATCAAATTCCTGCTTGGTATCACAAAGAAACGGGCGAGATGTATGTTGGAATGGAAGCACCAGCCGACAGTGAAAACTGGGTTCAAGATAGTGATGTCTTAGATACATGGTTTAGTTCTGCATTATGGCCATTTTCAACGATGGGCTGGCCGGACGAAGCAAGCGAAGATTATCAACGTTACTTCCCAACAAGCACATTAGTTACTGGCTATGACATCATCTTCTTCTGGGTGAGTCGTATGATTTTCCAAAGTTTAGAGTTTACAGGTGAACGTCCCTTCCAAAATGTCTTAATTCACGGCTTAATTCGTGATGAGCAAGGACGCAAAATGAGTAAATCATTGGGGAATGGGATTGATCCAATGGATGTCATCGAAAAATATGGTGCAGATGCGTTACGTTGGTTCTTATCAAATGGTTCAGCTCCAGGTCAAGATGTTCGTTTTAGTTATGAAAAAATGGATGCTTCTTGGAACTTTATCAATAAGATCTGGAATGCAAGTCGCTTCGTTATCATGAATGTAGAAGGTATGACTGCTGCAGATATTGACTTTAGTGGTGAAAAGACTGTCGCTGATCGTTGGATTTTAACGCGCTTAAACGAAACAGTCGCCCGTGTGACAGAATTATTTGATCGTTTTGAATTCGGTGAAGCAGGTCGTCAATTATACAACTTCATCTGGGATGATTTCTGTGATTGGTATATTGAAATGAGTAAAGAGATTCTTTACGGAGACAATGAAGTAGCTAAACAAACAACACGGAGCATCTTGGTGTACACATTGGATCAAATCTTACGCTTATTGCATCCAATTATGCCGTTTGTAACAGAAGAAATTTGGGAAAAAATTCCGCATCAAGGTGAGTCATTGGTTGTGGCAGAGTACCCAGTTGTTCATGAAGAATTTAACGATGAAGCAGCAGCTCGAGGAATGGAAGTTCTGAAAGAAGTTATTCGTTCGGTTCGGAATATTCGAGCAGAAGTGAATACACCACTTTCTAAACCAATTACCTTGTTAATTAAAACAAACGATACAGAAGTAGAAGAATTTTTAACAGCTAATACTAGCTACTTAGAACGCTTCTGTAACCCAGAGGAATTAGTCATCAGTCGTGAAATAGAAGCGCCAGAATTAGCCATGTCCGCTGTATTAACAGGCGCAGAACTATTCCTACCATTAGCTGGGTTGATTAATATCGAGGAAGAAATTGCTCGCTTAGAAAAAGAATTAGACAAATGGACAAAAGAAGTCAAACGTGTGCAAGGCAAGCTTTCAAATGAACGTTTTGTGTCAAATGCACCAGATGAGGTCGTGGAAGCAGAACGTGCAAAAGAAAAAGACTACCTTGAAAAACAAGAGGCTGTCAAAGAACGGATTGCCCAATTACGTTCAATCTAAAAAAGAAAAGACAACAAAACCAACGTTTGGTTTTGTTGTCTTTTTATTATAATTTGCCAAATAATTGAAACAAATACAACATTAAATAGCTGTAAGTAGCCACAGACCAGAATTTCAATAAAAGAACAATTTTCATGAATTCCTTTAAAGATATATCTGTAATTCCCGCCACTAAACAAACAATATCATCTGGAGCGAAGGGGACTAACATAGTAAAGATTAAGAGCTTTTTGACATTGTGTTCATTTTTGTCTAAAATCTCTTCAAATTTTTTGTATTTATTGGGTGAAAGGATTATTTTTACAAAGCTACGTCCATAGTAACGAACCAGTAAAAAGCCAATAAACTCACCAATAATCAACCCAAGATAGCTATACAAAAGGCCTTGCAAATTGCCAAACATCAACATTCCTGCAACAGAAGAGATTCCTCCAGGTAGAATAGGAATAATCACTTGGACGATTTGTAAAAGAATGAAACACAGAACCGCATAGTTACCAAACTGTTTAATAAAAGCTTGCAAGGAAGCAACAGAATGAAAAATTCCTCTGGAATATCCCCATAAAATTAAGCCGAAGAAAAGCACCAGTCCAACTAGGGGTAACCACCGAATGAGTCCATTTAAAAATTTTTTCTGATTAGTCATGAGTGGCCTCCTGACGTTTTCGACGGTATTTTTTAAACCCAAGATAACCAGCCGTTCCCAGTAAAATCGTTCCGCTGACGGCAGTGCCGAGATAAATCATTCTTGGATGATAGGCAAAGGTTAACTGCTGTTTGCCAGCTGGGACTTCAACAGCTAAAAAGCCACCTAGAATGCGTTGTGTTTTTAATGGTTCTTTTTGTAGCGACGATTTGACTTGCCAATCTTGGTCATAAGGAATGGACGTATACAGTAACTGAGTGTCATTTCCAGGTGCATTCAGTGCGCCATTTAAATGGCCTTTTTTAGTTGCATTCACGTGAAGAGCTTGTTGGCGTAATTTGTCAACCGCAAGATTAAAGGCTGTTTGGTCTAAAGTTTGAAGCTGCCAATTGGTTAAATCAACCACTTGTTCAGCAGTTAGTGACAGGGTCACGGTAGTTCCTTTTTCAAAATGCCCTAAATTGAACAGTTGATTGGTTGCAATATAAATCGGCGTCGAGATAACTTGTTGGTTTACCTTCAATTGTGTAACTTTTTTCCATTTTAAATTCGGAATATAAAGATGCAAGTCACCAGTGCTATTCACTTTAAAGGTTGCTTCAATTGTTTCGTTGGTATGATGAGGTTCATTTATCAACGAAGCTGTTTTAAAGTAAGGTTTATCCGTCGGCACGAGCGTTTGCAGGAGTTCTTCTTGGGCATCTAAAGGATTATTTTTTGCTAATTTTAACTTGGTTAATGCGGTTGGCGCCAAAAAGCCTATACCGATCGCTTCATCATTTTCCATGATTTTCGTGGAACCAACTGTTTTTAGCAATTTTTCACTCGTAGGTTTTTCAATTGGTAAAAAGTCATATTTCACATTTAAAAGTAAATTGGTTAGTTGTGAATTATCCACATAGGCAATCCGGCGATCATTTTTTCGATACAAACCTAGCGCACTTAATGTGTCTTGGGTAGTGGCAGTTAAAGTCGAAGTATAGCTAGAAACGCCAGCGTAGCCATAAAGTAAAGGATTGTTGTAGCCGTTATTGATTTCACGGAACCCTGTTTCTTTGGAAGGAATGACTTGTTTCATGCGATAAAGTTCTGGTGCTGAGGCCATTTTTTCATCGATTAATTGGCTGTGTTTTCGGTAATCTTGGGCAAATGTTGCTTGGCTACCAAAGGGCATGTGTTTAAAAGAAATCCAGAAATTCGTTGTTAATTCTGTGCTGACAAGTAAGAATAAAGCCACGACTACATAGTTTCTTAAGGCCTTTTTGTGTGCTAAACGCAAGCAAACGAAAATCAACCAAATAAAAAGTAAACTTAGCCATAAATAATTGATCGAAATTAAGAGATTCTTTTGTGGACCATAATACAAAGATCCGTAGCCAATGACTAACAGCAGACTAAAAATAATAGGTGCGGACCAAGGAATGGTCACTCTTTTAAGCCAAGCTTCATAGGCAAAGACAATCAATAAAAAGCTAAAGATAAAGACATTTCGGTAAGGGAACCCAGCTGGGCTTTGAAACATGTGCCACACAGTGTTAAAGGCTTCTAACCAAAAGCTTAAAAAGAGAATGAATAAAAGAATTGCTGAAGCTATTCTTTCTTTTAACGCAATTTGTTTCGTTTGAAAATAGGCAACACAGAGGAGTGTCACAAATAATCCAGCAAAAACGGTTGGTAAATGGTCTAAACGCAACTCATAATTAATAGAACCTAAGCCTAATTGCGAGAAGAACGAAGTGTTGAACTTAGGCGTTAAAAAGAACGTCGAGACATCAAAATCTGCTTTTTTTGTATAGAGCATCCCTTCTGCTGCAGGTAATAATAAAAAGCTAGTTGCAGTTCCTGTTAAAAAAGAAACGAGGATGAATAACGGACTTTGTTTAAAAAATTGCCGAATAGCATGGGCTTGGGTATTCTTTTTAAAGAACCAATAGATACTGTACAAAACAGCAAAGAGACAAATCATATAACCCATGTAGTAATTCGTCACAATCGCTAAAAATAGGGTTATACTGTATAAGCCCCATTTGCGTTGATCCCATAAACGTTGGAGTCCCAATAAGATAAGCGGGAATAGAATCAGTGCATCCAACCACATAAAGTTTTGGCTATAGACGGTGACAAAGCCACAGAAACTATAGGACGTTGAAAAAAGTAACGTGGTGCCATCAACTTTTTGATAGGTGTATTTTAAATAGCTAAACATCGTAGTGCCCATCAAGGCAAGTTTTAAGGTAATAATCCATAAAATTGCTATAGGTAATTGTTCATAAGGAAAAAAGAAAGCCAACACATTAAAAGGGCTCAGTAAGTAATAGGCTGCCAAAGGAACAATCGACTCACCAATCTCATTGGAAAAAGAGTAGAATGTAGTTATTCCCTCGTGAAAAGAGCGTTTTAAAAAACTCAAGAAAGGCATGTATTGTGTGCCTAAATCACTAACTAATAAGTTGTTGTCACCAAAAGGCGCAAGTTGTAATGTCATCCATACAAGCAATAGAAGTAAAAACGGCAAGAAAAAACTTCCTAACCATAAAAGCTTCGATTTGTTTTTCATCAAAATAAGTCCACCTTTATAAAAAAATCATGAATAAGCGTGTTGAACGCTCTAAAAATAGTTTTTAATTGGCTGGCTGGAACGAACCATCCAGAATGTTAGTTTACCATAAGTTCATTAATGTATCCGCTAATAACGCAAAATTATGAAAAATGCAAAAAATTTTCAAGAAAAAGTTTCAATTGGTTATTAGTGAAAAAGTCACCTAACTTGGTTATAATGTAGAAGAAGACAAGGAGTTGGACAAGATGCAATTAACAATAGAAGAAGCCATTGAATGGATTCATAGCCGGTTACCCTTTGGCTCAAGACCTGGTTTGGATCGGATTAATGCGTTATTAGAAAAAATTGATCATCCAGAAAACAAAGTGCCAACGATTCATATCGCAGGAACCAATGGTAAAGGCTCAACCGTGACATATTTACGCTGTCTATTAGAAGAAATGGGCTTGAAAGTCGGAACCTTTACCTCTCCTTATATTGAATCATTTAATGAAAGAATTGCGATAAATGGTCAACCAATTTCAGACGAACAATTGATTACCTATGTGGAAAAGTATCAACCAATCATTAAAGAATTAGACCAAATCACTGAAGTGGCTGGAATTACAGAATTCGAAACATTGACAGGAATGGCCTTGGACTATTTCGTGAATGAACAAGTGGATATCGCCGTTGTTGAAGTTGGCTTAGGTGGATTACTTGATAGCACCAATGTCGTGAAGCCATTATTGACGGGAATTACGACAATTGGGAAGGATCACACAGAAATTTTAGGTGAAACAATTGCTGAAATTGCCTATCAAAAAGCGGGTATTATTAAAGAAAAAGTCCCAGTAGTAACAGGCAATATTTGTGCTGATGCGCTAGCAGTCATTGAAAAAGTCGCACAAGAAAAACAGAGTCCAATTTTTCGTTTTGGCAAAGAGTATCAAGTGGAATATCTACATCCTGACACACAATGGGGGGAAGTATTTAATTTCTATGGAGAAATGGGCAAACTGACAAAGATTAAAGTTCCCTTGTTGGGGCGTCACCAAGTAGAAAACGCGGCGGTAGCTATTCAATTATTTGACAAGTATTGTCAACTACAACATTTGCCGTTTAAAGAACGAGACATTACTCAAGGGTTAGCTAAAGCGAAATGGCCAGCTCGAATGGAACGTCTTAGTGATGAACCGTTGATTGTTTTAGATGGTGCCCACAATGATCACGCAGTAAAACGCTTAGTTGAAAACTTGCGCAAAGAGTTTCCACAACACACGATTCATATTTTATTTTCAGCTTTAGCAACTAAAGATGTGGATGAGATGATTCAGGACTTAAAGCAAGTACCGAATGCGCATCTTTACTTAACTAGCTTTGATTACCCTAAAGCTATTGCACTTACAGAAATGGAAAAATATGAAGACGATTTAACAGAAATTGTGTCTTTATGGCAATTTGGCTTAGGCGAAATTTTAGAAAAAATGTCGACAGATGATTTATTATTAGTAACAGGTTCATTATATTTTGTTTCTCAAGTAAGAGAATTACTTTTAACTATAGGAGGAAATGATGAAGAAATTTGATGGCGTAATTTTTGATATGGATGGGTTGCTTTTTGATACGGAGTTGATTTACTATACATCTACTCAAAAAGTAGCAGATGCAATGGGGTTACCATATAGTAAAGAAGTCTATTTAGACTATGTTGGGATTTCCGATGAAGAAGTACAAGAGAATTACCGACGTATTTATGCATCTTATGGTCACGACACAGTGGAAGAATTTATCCGCCGTTCTTATGATGATACCTTGCAAGAGTTTCGATCTGGTAACGTCCCTTTAAAACCAGGGGTGGTGGAATTTCTCGACTTTTTAGATGATCAAAAAATTCCTCGATTGGTTGCTTCAAGTAACGTCCGTCCAGCAATTGAAATGTTATTAAGCCATGCTGGGATTCAGGATCGTTTTGTAGGGATCGTTTCAGCAGAGGATGTTAAACGAGCAAAACCGGACCCAGAAATTTTTCAAAAAGCTCGTCAACTTTTAGGAACAGAAGCCCCGAAAACCTTGATTTTCGAAGACTCATTTCATGGGGTAAGTGCGGCTCATAGTGCGGGCATTCCAGTGATCATGGTACCTGATTTATTGCAACCAACTGAAGTTATCCAAGAGAAAACATTACATGTCTTGGAGAGTTTACATCAAGCGCCACATTATTTAAAATAATAAAAACAACACTCCTTTGCGTAGTTTATTAATGACTAGCAAAGGAGGTTTTTTTTATGCAAGTATCGGATCTGTTTATTCGCGAGATGCCGAGTGATTGTTTACCACGAGAACGGCTCTTAGCGATAGGAGAAAAAGCATTATCGAATCAAGAGTTGTTGGCGATTCTGTTACGAACTGGCTCAAAAGAAGCAGACGTGATGACTGTTGCCGCAACGCTATTAAAACAGTTTAAGCAACTTTCTTATTTGCAGCAAGCCACGTTGAACGAGTTAATGGCTATTAAAGGTATTGGACAAGTGAAAGCCATTGAATTACGTGCGGCCATTGAATTGGGGTGTCGAATTTATCAAAGTAGTCAAATCAAATTTGGCAAAGTTACGTCCAGTCAACAAGTCGCTCAACGATTACTCCAAGAGATGAAGGGGCTGCAACAAGAACATTTAATTTGTATTTACTTGAATACCAAGAATGACATTATCCAACAGAAAACGATTTTCAAAGGATCACTGAATCAAAGTATTGCTCATCCACGCGAAATTTTTCGGGAAGCGGTTAAATATTCTTCTGCTCGCATACTATTAGCTCATAATCATCCATCTGGCAATCCGACACCGTCTCCACAAGATATTCAATTTACCAAACGAATGGAAGAATGTGGCGAAATGATGGGGATTCAATTGTTGGATCATATTATTGTTGGTGATAGCGGATACATTAGTTTGAGAGAAGAGAATTTTTTTGCTTCAGAATGAGGACAATTCTTGCAAAAATATTTTATCACGTGTAAAATGAAAGGGTAATCTTGTTTGGAATTATGTAGACTTTTTAAATTTTTTTAAATATTCTATTGGAAGCGAGCAAAGTTACGACTATTTATGTGCAAATGCACGAGGAGGAACAAAAGAATGGAACAAGGAACAGTAAAATGGTTTAACGCAGAAAAAGGTTTTGGGTTTATCTCACGCGAAGACGGAAGCGACGTATTCGTACACTTCTCAGCTATCCAAGGTGATGGTTTCAAAACTTTAGAAGAAGGTCAAGCAGTGACTTTCGATGTTGAAGATTCAGACCGTGGCCCTCAAGCAGTTAACGTAGAAAAAAACTAATAAAAAATAATCCAAAAACACCTAACGCATGTTAGGTGTTTTTTTGTTAGAAAAAATAGAGAAGAAAAATGGACAAACATTTTTCTTCTCTATTAAATGAGAGCTTTATTGATCACTAACTGTGGCAGTCATAATCATTGGCAGAATCATTGGATGACGTTCTGTTTGTTCAAACAAGAAAGGCTGTAAAGCGGTCGTCATGGCTTCGCCTAATTTTGCTTCGGTACAGTTTTTATCTTTCATTGCTTCACGTAGAGCATTGAATAAAAGACGTTGGCCTTCATGAATCATATCACCAGACTCACGCATGTAGACAAAACCACGGGAAAGAATGTCTGGACCAGCCATAATTTCTTTATTTTTAATATCAACTGTTGCTACCGCTAAAACTAAACCTTCTTCAGATAAGATACGACGATCCCGTAAAACAACATTCCCGATATCACCGACACCATTTCCATCAACGTACACGTCATTAGCGTTGAAGTGACCAGCAGGACGTGCGCTATCAGCCGTTAAAGCTAAGACATCGCCGTTGCCCATGATAAAGCAATTTTCTTCAGGAACCCCTGTATCTTGAGCGAGCGAAGCATGGATTTTTAACATTCTAAATTCACCATGAACAGGCATGAAATATTTAGGCTTCATCAAGCGAAGCATTAATTTTTGCTCTTCTTGTCCACCGTGACCAGAAGTATGGATATTATTGATTTTTCCGTGGATAACTTCTGCACCGGCTTCAGATAATAAGTTGATTAAACGGTTAACGCTTGTCGTATTCCCAGGAATTGGTGAACTTGAGAAAACAACCGTATCGCCTGGTTGAATACTAATTTGGCGATGTGTACCGTTAGCAATCCGACTAAGCGCGGCCATAGGTTCTCCTTGAGAGCCAGTACATAAAATCATTGTTTCATTTGCTGGCAATTGATTCAGTTCCGCCGCATCGACAAACGTTCCTTTTGGCACTTTGATGTAGCCTAAGCGTTCGCCATTGACAATGGCATTTTCCATGCTACGACCAAAAACAGCAATTTTGCGACCGGTTTTCACGGCTGCATCAGCAGCTTGTTGTAAACGGAAAATGTTTGAAGCAAAACTGGCAAAGATAATCCGACCATCAATTTTTTCAAAGATTTTTAAAATAGAGGTCCCGATTGTTTTTTCGGATTTTGTAAAGGTGGGTATTTCAGCATTGGTACTGTCTGAAAGAAGACAAAGGACGCCTTCTTCACCTAATTTTGCCATTCTGTGTAAGTTGGCTGGCTCACCAACGGGTGTAAAGTCAAACTTAAAGTCACCTGTTGCGACAATGTTACCAGAAGGCGTTTTAACCACAACGCCCAAGGCATCAGGAATACTGTGAGTCGTCCGGAAAAAGCTAATCGCTGTTTTTCTAAAACGAATCACCGTATCTTCATTAATTTCGTGTAATTCCGCTTCTCGCAATAAACCATGTTCATCTAGTTTGTTGGTAATTAAAGCCAAGGCTAGTGGTCCCGCATAGATTGGGATATTCGCTTGACGTAAAAGATAAGGAACGCCACCAATATGGTCTTCATGACCGTGGGTAATAACGAGTGCTTTGACTTTATGCAAATTTTGAACGATGTAGCTATAATCTGGAATCACGTAGTCAATCCCAAGTAAATCATCTTCTGGGAATTTGATCCCAGCATCAATAATGATAATTTCATCTTGGAATTGTACCCCATATGTGTTTTTTCCAATTTCGCCTAAACCACCGATTGCAAAAACGCCAGTTTCGTTATTTTTTATGTTTACTTTCATGTTAAAACTCCGTTAGAGTGAAGTCCGCATGTTCTTGCTCATAAGCAAGATGTTTTTCGTCTAATAATTGAACGTATTCAATATTGTATGGGGTATTTTCTTCAACTAATTGGCGCACGATTACATCGCTATCGGCTTCCATGTAAAGAGATTTTGTGTCTTCTCTTTTTGGGTTTCTGATTTTTGTTTCTTGATAGTATACTTTGTAAATCATCGATTCATTTCTCCTTCAGCTACTAATAGTAGCAATTTATAGTTTTTTTCATTTTAAGACAGAAAATTAAACACAACAAAACGAGGTGCTGATCACCTAAAAAAGAATGCTCATCAAAAACATCTGTTAATGATGAAATGAAGCCTCGACTTTGCTTCATTCTGGGTATTTGATTTTATGTGTTCTTTTTCAACCGTCCCGTGTGTTGTGAATAACAACAATTAAGCTTATTTTATCATAGAATGATAAGGAAGTATAGAAACACTCACTGGACTTTTAAAAAAAACAAACTTCTTGTTTCGCCTTATTCTTGATCAAGTTCGAGTGCCTTTTTTTTAGGACGCCAATACCAACTTAAGCCAATCACGTGAGCTAAATAAACAATCGCTAAAGTCGTAGTCATCAACGTATTTCGGACAATTAAACACGGAATGGCAAATAAAAGAAACATGGAAATAAATAGTTTCCATTTGCCTTTACGAGTAATTTTTTTCTCAAAGAAGGCTTCTTGGATATATTTTTGATAATAAGAAGAAGCTAAAAATTTGTTATAAAGTTTATCTGAACTACGCATCCAAAAAAAGGCCGTTAATAAATAAAAACCAGTGGTGGGTAAAAGCGGCAAAAAGATTCCTAACGTGCCTAAAGCAAACGTACAGGAACCGAGAAAAATGAAGAATAATTTTTTCATTCAAAGGGTCCTTTCAGTTTTTCCCAATTATGGCACAATCAAAAGGAAGTAGCAATTTTAATCGTATAAGTAAATCATTAAAATTATCTATTTTTTAGAAAATCTAAAAGAGAAAGGATAGAAAGAGAAAGGCTGTTTTTTCTAGCCAGACAGCTTGTATTACCGATTTCTTTTTGATACAGTGGGAGTACTAGAAAATTTAAAGTAAGATAAGAAGGAGATGATTAATTGAAGTTAATGTGGCGTTACACAATGCGTTATAAGAAATTACTTTTCGCTGATTTTATTTGTGTGTTTGGTTTTATTTTGATTGAATTAGGCTTGCCGACCATTTTAGCACGAATGATTGACAAAGGAATTATTCCTAAAGATATGGACTATATTTATCAGCAAGGGATTTGGATGGTTGTAATTACGATTATTGGTGTCGCAATGAATATTTTGCTGGGGTACTTTGGTGCCAGAATTACAACAAACATTGTTCGTGATATTCGTGATGATTTATTTGAAAAGATTCAAACTTTCTCACACAGTGAATATGAAAGTATTGGGGTTTCTTCCTTAATTACGCGAACTACCAATGATGCATACCAAATTATGCTCTTCATGGGAAATATTTTACGTCTTGGCTTTATGACGCCAGTGATGTTTATTGCCAGTCTTTACATGGTGATGCGAACGAGTCCGTCGTTAGGAATGTACGTTTTAGGTGCCTTGCCTTTTCTGCTGCTAGCAGTTGTCGGAATTGCTCGTTTGTCAGAACCGTTATCTAAAAAGCAACAAAAGAACTTAGATGGAATCAATGGGATTTTAAGAGAAAATCTTTCTGGATTGCGGGTAATACGCGCATTTGTTAATGAAAAATTTGAAGAATCTCGTTTTAATAAAGTCAATGAAACTTACACTAAAAGTTCAAAAAGTTTGTTTCGTTTAATGGCAGCAGCCCAACCAGGCTTCTTTTTCTTATTTAATATTGTGATGGTCTTAATCATTTGGAGCGGGACTGTTCAAATCAGCCACGGGGATTTAGAAGTTGGGAATTTAATAGCTTTTATTGAATATATTTTCCATGCGCTGTTCTCGTTTATGTTATTTGCCAGTGTCTTTATGATGTATCCTCGGGCTGCGGTTTCGGCTTCACGGATTCAAGAAGCCTTAGACATGGAACCAGCTATTCGTGAAGAAGAAGGCGTAACAGAAACAGCTACTAAAGGCTATCTAGAGTTTAAAAATGTAACCTTTGCCTATCCTGGACATGCGGAAAGCCCAGTTATCCGCAATGTAAGTTTTAAGGCGTCACCTGGTGAAACAGTGGCCTTTATTGGGAGCACAGGTAGTGGGAAATCAACATTAATTCAATTGATTCCACGGTTTTATGATGTATCAGAAGGTGAAATTTTAATCGATGGAGTGAACGTAAAAGATTACCAACTTAGTGCATTACGCAATAAAATTGGCTATATTCCACAAAAAGCGTTACTTTTTACTGGTACAATTGCTGATAATCTTCGCTACGGTAAGGAAGATGCGACGTTAGAAGAAATGGAACGAGCAATTGACATTGCTCAAGCAACAGAATTTGTTTCACAAAAACCGCAAGGCTATGATGAACCTCTTTCAGAAGGTGGCACGAACTTTTCTGGTGGTCAAAAACAACGTTTAGCTATCGCACGGGCGATTATTCGCAATCCGGAAATTTATATATTTGATGATAGTTTTTCTGCGTTAGATTATCAAACAGATGCAAATTTACGAGCGCGTCTGAAAAAAGAAACAACAGAATCCACTGTTTTAATTGTGGCACAACGTGTTGGAACAATTATGCATGCGGACCGCATTGTTGTTTTAAACGAAGGCGACGTGGTCGGAATTGGCACACATCGTGAATTACTTGAGACTTGTCCAATTTACTATGATATTGCGGCTTCTCAATTGTCAGAGGAGGAATTAGCATGAAACACGCCTTTTCTTCTATGAAACGAATCGGTCGCTATATTAAACCGTACCGACTGACGTTTTATTTAGTTATTTTATTTACAATATTAACCGTTGCCTTTAATGCAGCGTTGCCTTATTTGACTGGATTACCAACGACAGAAATTAGCCGTAATATTGCGGCCGGTGAATCAATCAACTTTGATTATGTAATCCAATGTTTAATTTGGATTTTAGTTGTGGGAACAGGTTATTGTGTGGCACAATTTTTGTCAGGCTTTTTAATGACGAATGTCGTTCAACAATCCATGCGCGATTTACGTCGAGATATTGAAGAAAAAATCAATCGTTTGCCAGTTTCTTATTTTGATAAGAACCAACAAGGAAATATTTTGTCACGGGTGACGAACGATGTGGATGCTGTCAGCAATGCGATGCAACAAAGTTTTATCAACATTGTTTCAGCAGTCTTAGGGATTGTGATGGCTGTAGTGATGATGTTCTTAATCAATCCGCTGATGGCGGTTTTTTCAGTGATTATGATTCCGTTGTCTCTGATTATTTCCAGAACAATTGTTAAAATCTCCCAGAAATATTTCCAAGGAATGCAAAATTCTTTAGGAGACTTAAATGGTTATGTTCAAGAAAATATGACTGGGTTCAGTGTCTTAAAACTATATGGTCGGGAAAAAGAAACCCTTGAAGGCTTTAAACAAGTCAATCATCGCTTAAATGGTTTTGGTTTCAAAGCATCCTTTATCTCAGGATTAATGTTGCCATTGGTTCAAATGACCGCTTATGGGACCTATATCGGGGTAGCTGTCCTTGGTAGTTACTATGTGGTTGCTGGTGTGATCGTAGTGGGGCAATTACAAGCGTTTATTCAATATATTTGGCAAATTAGCCAACCAATGGGGAATATTACGCAATTGTCTGCAGCTTTACAAAGCGCTTCAGCTTCGACCATGCGGATTTTTGAAATCCTAGATGAACCAGAAGAAGAACTTAACGATCAAGATGTTCCTTTGCAAGAACCTATTTTAGGCTCTGTTGAATTTGAAAATGTCAGCTTTAGTTATGACCCAGAAAAACCGTTAATTCGTAATTTGAACTTTAAAGTTGATGCGGGCCAAATGGTTGCGATTGTGGGACCAACTGGCGCTGGGAAAACAACCTTAATCAACTTACTGATGCGTTTTTATGATGTAACAGAAGGCGCCATTAAAATTGATGGTATTGACACGAAAAAAATGAACCGTAGTGATGTCCGATCTGTATTTGGAATGGTATTGCAAGATGCTTGGTTGTATAAAGGTACCATTGCAGATAACATTCGTTTTGGGAAGTTGGATGCCACGGATTATGAAGTTGTGGATGCAGCGAAAACGGCCAATGTGGATCACTTCATTCGGACAATGCCAGACGGGTATGAAATGGAAATCAATTCTGAGGGAGATAACGTTTCCCTTGGTCAAAAACAATTGTTGACCATTGCCCGAGCGGTAATTTCTGATCCGAAAATTTTGATTTTAGATGAGGCGACTAGTTCAGTCGATACACGCTTGGAAGCCTTAATTCAAAAAGCAATGGATCGTGTTATGGAAGGACGAACGAGTTTCGTTATTGCCCACCGCCTATCAACTATTCGTGAAGCTGATTTAATTCTTGTTATGAAACAAGGAGAAATCATTGAAAAAGGTACGCATCATGAGTTGCTGGAACAAGGTGGCTTCTATGAAAAACTATACAATAGTCAATTCGCTGAAGAAGGCGACTATGAGGAATAAAAAAGAGCCTGGGACAAAAATCACTTTGGATTTTTGTCCCAGGCTTAAAAATTGATAAACGGCGGGAACAGAAGCAACTCCTTCGGAAATAAGCCGAAATTCTCCAAAAATTATAGAACAATTTTCGGAAATTCCTTCTTATTTCTCGGAGTTAAACGCTTCTGTCCCGACCTCTTTCTTGTCTTTTTTACTATGAAAGTGAGTAATTCTTGTCTATACTTAATGAAAAGAGGTGACAGGGTTTGAAAAAAGAGTATTTTATTGCTGCTAGTGCAGATGTCTATGGAAACGTACAACTAGCGAAGGATAGTAATATTTGGTTTCAGTCGGTCTTAAGAGGTGACAGTAACACAATTACCATTGGTGAAGGTAGTAATATTCAAGATGGCACGATTATTCATGTTGATGAAGATGCCCCGACAATTGTAGGCAAGTATGTAACAGTGGGTCATCAATGCATGTTACACGGTTGTAAAATCGGTGATGGTGCTTTGATTGGCATGGGTTCAACCATTCTAAATAACGCTATTATTGGAGAAAACAGCCTGATTGGTGCGGGCTCTTTAGTGACGGAAGGCAAAATTATCCCGCCAAATGTTTTAGCATTTGGTCGACCCGCGAAGGTTATCCGTCCGTTAACGGCAACAGAAATAGCCAGTAATCATACGAACGCCTTACATTACGTTCAACGAGCAGAAGAATTTCGCCAACAAAAATACCCGAAACTAACATAGAATTAGGAGGAAAATGATGAAGAAAATTAAAGTAATGACGGTTTTTGGAACGCGGCCAGAAGCGATCAAAATGGCGCCCTTAATCAAAGTTTTAGAAGAGCAAAGTGAAGGATTTGACTCTGTAGTAGTCGTAACAGCGCAACATCGCCAAATGTTGGATCAAGTGTTAGAAGATTTTCAAATTACACCGAATCATGATTTAAATATCATGAAAGATGGGCAAACCTTAACAGATATTACAAGTCGTGTTTTGAATTTATTAACTGAGGTTCTTGTGACAGAACAGCCGGATATTGTCTTGGTTCATGGCGATACAACCACGTCATTTGCGGCTGCATTGGCTGCTTTTTATCAACAGATTCCGGTGGGACATGTGGAAGCAGGATTACGGACCTGGCAAAAATATTCTCCGTTTCCGGAAGAAATGAATCGTCAACTGGTAGATGTGTTAACTGATATTTATTTTGCCCCAACCACTCAAAGTAAGGACAATTTAATCAAAGAAAATCATCCAGAAGAACATATTTATGTAACTGGCAATACAGCGATTGACGCGATGGCGTACACTGTTGATGCCCACTATCAAAATGATTTATTGGAAAAAATCCCTACAGACCAACGCATCGTGCTAATTACAATGCATCGTCGTGAAAATTTAGGCCTGCCAATGGCAAATGTGTTTAAAGCTGTTCGTCGACTTGTAATGGAACATCCAGAAATTGAAGTCATTTTCCCTATGCACAAAAATCCCAAAGTCCGTGAAATAGTAGCGGAACATTTAGGTGAATTAGCTCGTGTGCATTTAATTGAACCATTGGACGTCAAAGATTTTCAAAATTTTGCAGCAAAAAGTTCTTTAATTTTAACTGATTCTGGCGGTGTGCAAGAAGAAGCCCCTTCCTTAGGTGTGCCAGTTTTAGTTTTACGAGATACAACGGAACGTCCAGAAGGCGTAGCGGCAGGAACATTGAAATTGGTTGGTACAGACGAACAAGTAGTCTATCAAGAGGCGAAAACATTATTGACTGATTCTGATGCTTACCACGCGATGGCGCATGCACAAAATCCGTATGGGGATGGTCAAGCTAGCCATCGAATCGTTGAAGCCATTGCCTATGAAATGCAGCAGTCAGATAAAAAACCAGATACGTTTACAGCAAAATAAATAAAAAGGCAGAGAAGCGCTGAAAAGGTGCTTCTTTTGCGTATCTTATTTTGAAGAATCAATTAGACAAAAATGCTAGAAAGTAGTGAAGTGAAGATGTATCAAACGATTTTATTTGATTTAGATGGCACAATTACGGATTCTGGTAGCGGCATTATGCGTTCTATTTTGTACGCAACAGAACAATTAGGCTGGCCAGCTCCTAGCGAGGAGACATTACGTTCTTTCATAGGACCGCCTTTATATGAGTCGTTTTTGCACATGGCGCCTTCAGCTGAAGCAGCGCAACAAGCCGTGAGTCATTATCGAGCGTATTATCAGAGAAAAGGTATGTTTGAAAATCATGTGTATCCAGGGATCCAAGAGGTACTAACAAGGTTAAAGGAAGCGGGAGCAAAGTTATACATTGCGACTTCCAAGCCAGAAGAATTTGCTAAAAAGATTATTACTCATTTTGATTTAGATCGTTATTTTACAGGCATCTATGGAGCGAGTATGGACGGTCATCGTTCTAAAAAAGCAGATGTGATTCAGTATGCATTAACGGAAGCTCAATTAGACCCAACCAAAGAAGCGATTATCATGGTTGGTGATCGTAATCATGACATTCTTGGTGCTCAACAAAATGGCTTAGATAGTATAGGTGTCTTGTATGGATTTGGTGAAGAAACAGAGTTACAAGAGGCGGGAGCGACATTCCTAGTACAATCGCCTAAAGACTTAGGTGCTATTTTGCTACAAAATTCCTAATAGAAAATGGATTTTCGATAAATTTAGGAGGATTTTAAGATTTATTATCGTTTCAATAGAAAAGCGCCATCATAGGCTTTAAACGTTGTCAATGATGAATTTTTTATCGGGGAATGACGGTCTTTTTATTAAAAACATTTAATTTTAAAGAGGTTTCATGTATAATAGTTTCAGTCATAAACGATAGAATAGTAAGGAGGGTTAGTTTTGGCTAATGATAACCAAAATAACCAAGATCCCAAATCTTCGCTTAGAGATCAAGTAACTGGGTCTTTAAAAGGTAGAAATGATGGCGATCAACCTGATTCCTCTGAAAAAAATGATAGGTCTCCCCAACCTTCATCTGATGAATCACAAGAAACAGCGAGCCGCACAACACAAACACGTGCAGGTTCTAGAGCTGCTCGAAGACGTGGGAAAGACAAGACAACACAGACAGTCGAAGAGCCAACCCCGATTGAAACAGACGAAAAGCCAACAAATACAAAAAAACAAACACGTAAAAAAGAAGATCGTTTAGTCGGTCGTATCGTGTTAATTGTAGTTTCTGTATTGGTTTTAATGATGGCAATCTTTGGGTTTACTTTTTATAAATATGTAGACGCTGGGCTACAACCACTAGACAAGAACAATAAGAAGCTTGTTCAAGTGCATATCCCAGAAGGATCTTCTAATAAGCAAATTGCTGCGGTTTTAGAAGAAAGCAACGTCATTAAAAGCGGAATGGTTTTTAACTACTACGTAAAATTTAAAAACTTAACAGATTTTCAAGCGGGCTATTATCAAATGTCTCCAAGCATGACACTCGATGAAATTGGTGAAATGCTAAAAGAAGGAGGCACGCCAGAACCAACTAAAATCGCAGATGGCAAAGTAACGATTCCTGAAGGCTACGATATAGATAAAATTGGCGAAGCCATTGAAAAAAATACGGATTTCAAGAAAGCAGATTTCATTGCATTAATGAAAAACGAGGACTTCTTCAATCAAATGAAGGCTAAGTATCCTGATTTACTTGAAAGTGCTGCAACCGCAGAAGGTGTTCGTTATCGCTTAGAAGGCTATTTATTCCCAGCGACTTATGATTACTACAAAAAAGCAACACTTCCTGAATTTGTCGAACAGATGGTTGCTAAAATGAACACAGTAATGGAACAATATACGCCGACAATTCATGCAAAGAATTTAACCAATCAGCAAGTCTTAACGTTAGCTTCATTGGTTGAAAAAGAAGGAGTCAAAGAAGCAGACCGCAAACAAATTGCGCAAGTATTCTTTAACCGCTTGGCTGCCGATATGCCAATCCAATCAGATATTTCTATTTTGTATGCTCTAGGAGAACACAAAGAAACTGTAACGTATGCTGACTTGGAAGTGGACTCGTCTTATAACTTGTATAAAAATACTGGTTATGGACCAGGACCATTAGATAGCCCAAGTGAGGAGTCAATTAAAGCAGTCTTGAATCCGACACCAAGTGACTATTTATACTTTGTAGCAGATATTTCTACAGGAAAAGTATACTTCTCAAAAACATATGAAGAACATCAAGTATTAGTAGATCAGTATGTCAATAATTCAAGTAGTGAATAAAATGAAAACATAAAAGAGCTTGGTGAATCAATTTTGTATGATTCACCAAGCTTTTAGATACTCAAAAAGTAATCTGTTTAACAGAGGGAAAGAGTAGCAACTAGAAATTTATATAAATAAAATTTAGCAAAATCACAAAAATTCAATAATTATATTTACAATTTAGAAAAAGCGTGGTACTCTTTTGTGGATTGAAAGCGGAATTTTTTTCAATAACCAACCAAGAACTACGTATCGTTAAGCGAAAAAGGAGAATTAACATGGTAGAAAAAGTATATCCAATGACTCTTGAAGGAAAAGAAAAATTAGAACAAGAGCTAGAAGAATTAAAAACAATTAAACGTAAAGAAATCGTAGAGCGTATTAAAATCGCTCGTAGCTTTGGGGATCTTTCAGAGAACTCAGAGTATGAATCAGCTAAAGATGAACAAGCTTTCGTTGAAGGACGTATTACAACGTTAGAAAATATGATTCGTTTTGCAGAAATCATCGACAATGATGGCGTGGACCAAGACGAAGTTTCCATCGGTAAAACAGTTACTTTCCAAGAATTGCCTGATGGAGAAGAAGAGGAATACACAATCGTAGGAAGTGCCGAAGCCGATCCATTTTCTGGTAAAATTTCTAACGATTCACCGATTGCGCAAGCCTTAATTGGTAAACAATTAGGCGATCAAGTGATTATTGCAACCCCTGGTGGCGACATGACAGTTAAAATTACAAAAGTTGAAGCAAACTAAATAATTGAGCAGGGCAGGCAGCTTCCAAGGCCTGTCCTTTCGCAATCTATGACATTTAGGGCTAAAGTCCTATGGTAACCTGAGGCGCAAACCACTATGATTAAATAAAATAAACGAGTAAAATAAATGACAGAGGGAGGAGGCAAATCTATGAATAACCCTTGGCGCTTTTTTATCGTCGCAGAAGCATTACTTTTTATTCTGGCGTTATGGCAAATTGTACATAATCCTGGATTAGCTGTTTTATTAACAATTGGCGTTTTACTTGTGGCCTACGTTTCCAGGAAAGCATCTAAAACACATTTTAACAACTTTCAATTCGTCCTCGGCGTTGTTTTTATTGTCATTGGTGCAATGAACAGCACGGCTGTTTGGTTTATGTTGATTTTTGGCGTACTCTTTATCGGCTTAAAAGGCTTTGAGATTTCAGGCGTGGATATAGCTGAACGAGCACCTTGGCGTAAAAAACAAATGATTATGGTAGAGACGGCGGCAAAAGAACCTAAAAATGGCAAACGATTTAAACGCCGCTGGTTTGCCAACGAACGCATTGGTAACAATATCTATGAATGGGATGACATCAATATTGATTTAATCTCTGGGGACACCATTATTGATTTAGGTAATACGCTACTACCGAAAGAAGACAATATTATTATTATTCGTAAAGGTTTTGGCCGCACGCGAATTCTAGTGCCGTTAGGTGTAGCTATTTTGTTAGAACATTCAACTTTTTACGGAACGGTACGTTTTGAAGAAGAAAAATATCAATTGAAAAACGAATCATTAAAAATTTACAGCAATGATTATGATACCAATCTTCGTCGTTTGAAAATTATGACGAACACTTTAGTAGGAGATGTTGAGGTGATCCGTGTATGACCGATCGGATTTCAAGACGCATGATTTCATTATATGCGTCCCTTAGCACCTTTATTGTTATCTTAATTACATTGTTTTCATATTTTCATTCGATTAAACAAAACCGGTGGCTATTAGAGCTTCTTCAGAGAAAAGTCTTTTATCTACCACTAATTGTGCACATTGTTCTCATATCCTTACTAATAGGCTTATTGACCTTTTTACTGATTTCATTGGTTCAAAAAGGGCAATATGGACGGATTGAAGAAAAACTTCGGTTATTGGCCAATGGCAATTATGAAAGTCCAGTCTTAAACAAACCAACGACCAGTGAAAATCAAGATCATTATCTAACCGAAGTCGAACAAGATATTTGGTCGATTAAAAATAAATTATTAGAGATGTCTAAAGAATTGCAATTATTAAACAGTCGGCCGCAATTAATGGATGGGCAAACAAAAGAAGAAATTTTAGAGAACGAGCGGCATCGTTTGGCGCGGGAGTTGCATGATTCAGTCAGTCAACAACTTTTTGCAGCCATGATGATGTTGTCTGCCTTAAATGAACAAGCACAACGAACAGAAACCCCGGAACCATATCGTAAACAACTAGCCATGGTGGCAGAAATCATTAATGCCTCCCAATCGGAAATGCGCGCGTTACTATTGCACTTGCGTCCTATCAGTCTAGAAGGAAAAAGTTTGCGTAAAGGTATTGAACAATTACTGAAAGAACTACAAACAAAAATTAAAATTGAATTGATTTGGGATGTTGAAGATGTTCATTTAAATAGCAGCATTGAGGATCATCTTTTCCGAATTGTGCAGGAGTTACTTTCAAATACCTTAAGACATGCTAAAGCAAAGGAATTAGAGGTATATTTACACCAAGTTGATAAAAACGTGTTATTGCGTATTGTTGATGATGGTGTCGGCTTTGATATGAAGGAACAAAGTAATAAAGCCGGTAGTTATGGCTTAAATAATATTCGAGAACGTGTTGTCGGCATGGGCGGTACAGTTAAAATTATTAGTTTTAAAGGGCAGGGAACCAGCGTTGAAATTAAAGTTCCTGTCATAAAGGAGGAAACTGCAAGTGATCAAAGTAATGTTAGTGGATGACCATGAAATGGTCCGTTTAGGCGTTTCATCATATTTATCTATTCAAGAGGATATAGAAGTCGTAGGCGAAGCAGAAAACGGTAAGATTGGCTATGAAAAAGCATTGGAACTACGTCCAGATGTTATTTTGATGGATTTGGTAATGGAAGAAATGGACGGCATTGATTCAACAAAAGCGATCTTGAAAGATTGGCCAGAAGCCAAGATTATTATTGTGACGAGTTTTATTGATGATGAGAAAGTGTATCCGGCGATTGAAGCTGGTGCAGCGGGCTACCTATTAAAAACATCAACAGCACATGAGATTGCTGATGCAATTCGGGCGACTTATCGCGGAGAGCGTGTGTTGGAACCTGAAGTGACGCATAAGATGATGGAACGGTTAACAAAAAAACAAGAGCCGGTGTTGCATGAAGATTTGACAAATCGAGAACACGAAATTTTAATGTTGATTGCACAAGGTAAAAGTAATCAGGAAATAGCTGATGAACTCTTTATCACTTTGAAAACAGTTAAAACACATGTTTCAAACATTTTAGCAAAACTAGATGTGGATGATCGGACCCAAGCGGCGATTTATGCTTTTCAACATGGTTTAGCCAAATAAATATCAGATAAATCCATAAATAAATTCTAGGAAATCCTTCTAGGAATTTATTTATGGATTTGTTATACTAATTTTAACGAACAGACAGGAGCGGTCAGAAGAAATGAAACAAAATTTTGCAATTATTGGTTTAGGACGTTTTGGCGGCAGCATATGCCAAACTTTGGTGGAAGCTGGTCAAGAAGTTTTGGCCATTGACAGCAGTGAAGACCGTGTCAATGAATATATGAATATTGCAACGCATGCAGTGGTGGCTAACGCCCAAGATGAAATGACGTTGCGTTCTTTAGGGATTCGGAATTTTGATCACGTAGTGGTGGCAATTGGTGAAGATATTCAAGCGAGTATTTTAGTGACGCTAATGGTTAAAGAGATGGGGGTTCCCAATGTCTTAGCCAAAGCAGTCAATGAATATCATGCCCGTGTCTTAGATAAAATTGGGGCAGACATGGTCGTTCACCCAGAGCGAGATATGGGTATTCGAATTGCTCACAAACTTGTTTCACGCAATATTTTAGATTATATTGAATTATCTAGCGAATTTTCATTAGCTGAGGTTAGGGTCACCAATCCTAAATTTTACAATAAAACCTTAGCAGAATTAAATTTCCGTCAACGATTTGGTTTAACTGTGGTAGCGATTCGCCGCTCGAAAACAGAAGTAATTGCTTCGCCAGATGCTTCTGAAATTGTTCGAGAAAACGATAATTTATTAGTTATCGGTGATACCGCAGATGTTGATTTATTAGATGAAAAAATGAATGGCTAAGCACTTTATTCTCTAAAAGCACTGCGCTGTGCTACAATAAATGGCGACAGAGATGTGAAGGAGGAACAAAGAATGAAATTAGAAGTGACACCGAAAGCCCAACAATGGTTTAAAGAAGAAACCGGGGTTCAGCCTGAGACAGGCATTCGTTTTTTCGGAAAAATTTACGGAAAAACACCTGTTCATGATGGTTTTTCCATTGCGATGTCTGTAGAAGCGCCAGATGAGCCAATGATTAAAGAGAACCTAGATGGGATTACCTATTTTATTGAAGAAACAGATGATTGGTTCTTTAAAGGCTATGATTTGATTGTTGATTATGATGAAAAGAATGATGAACCGCGTTATCAATTTGAAGCAAACCAAGAAGATTTAACAAAATAATTTTAGTGCTAAACAAAAGAGGCTGAAATAGTGCGTAGGACTATTTCTGTTGCTTTCGTTTAACCGCTAGTCAGCCTGAGAAAAAATCGTTTTGGATTTTTTCTCAGGTTCTTTCTATTTAAGTTATTTTTAGTTGGATATCGTTATTTAATAAGGCTATTATATGGTATAATGATAATTAACTGAAGTGTGGAGGAAATAAAATGTTATCAATTGTTGTCCCTTGTTATAATGAGGAAGCAGCGATTCCGCTGTTTTTTGAAGAAGTAGAAAAAATTAGCCAGCAACTGTCTCATTCAGTAGAATATATATTTGTGAATGATGGCTCAAAAGATAAGACGTTAGCTGTTTTAAGACAGCTTTATCGCGAACATCCAGAGAAGGTCCGTTATCTTTCTTTTTCACGAAATTTTGGGAAAGAAGCAGGTTTATACGCTGGTTTAAAAGAAGCAACAGGTGACTTGGTGACAGTCATGGATGTTGATTTACAAGACCCGCCTGAGTTATTACCTCAAATGATTGAGATGATTGAAACCAGTACAGATTTAGATTGTGTTGGCACACGACGCATAACAAGAGACGGCGAACCGCCCATTCGTAGCTTTTTTGCTCGGATGTTCTATAAACTCATTAATCGAATTGCTGAGACAGAAATGGTGGATGGTGCCCGTGACTTCCGTGTCATGACCCGACAAATGGTCGATGCGATTTTAGAGTTATCTGAGTATAATCGTTTTTCAAAAGGGATTTTTAGTTGGGTCGGCTTTAAAACAGAATATATTGAATTTAAAAATCGAGAACGAATTGCTGGAGAAACCTCTTGGTCTTTCTGGAGTCTATTAAGTTATTCAATTGACGGGATTGTCAATTTTTCAGAAACACCATTGAATATTGCTTCATACGTTGGCGCCTTTTCGTGTATTGGTTCTGCACTAGCAATGTTAGTGATTATCTTTCGAACATTAGTTAATGGTGATCCAACAAGCGGCTGGCCTTCAATGGTTTGTATTGTACTTTTTGTAGGTGGCTTGCAACTCTTATGTTTAGGAATTATTGGCAAATATATCGGCAAAATTTTCTTAGAAACGAAAAAACGACCAATTTATATTGTAAAGGAATCAGAAAAAGATTCTAAAAAATAACCAAAAAAGTAGAGAATTTTTCTCTGCTTTTTTGTTATGCGTTAAAAAAAGTGTAAACAGGCTTTTCAGAAAAACAACATTTTTTACATAAAAAATACATTAACTTTACCTATTTTTATCTTAATGAAACAGCTTTGCTCTCGCGGTTGCAAGAAATAAATGTTAAAATCAAAAGGTATGCTATTAAATGTTTTTTTGGAGGTTGGGTCATGATAGAAGTTATCGACTTGAAAAAAGTATTCGATAATGGGTTTGAAGCGTTAAAATCGGTCAATTTTACGATTGAGCAAGGGGACTTGGTTTGTTTGTTAGGACCAAGTGGGTGTGGGAAATCCACAATTTTAAACTTAATTGCAGGTTTATTACATCCAAGTGATGGAGATATTCAGTTTCGACAGCAATCGGTTGTCAAAACAGCACCAAAAGATCGGAACATCGGGTTCGTTTTTCAAAACTATGCCTTATATCCACATATGACTGTTTTAGAAAACGTAATGTTTCCTTTGACGGTAGGAAGTAAGAAAGTTCCCAAGGCAGAGGCACAAGCTATTGCCGAAGAATATATGAAACTAACGAATATTGAAGAGTTAAGCCATAAAAAGCCAGGCACACTTTCTGGTGGTCAACAACAGCGTGTTGCGATTACCCGGGCGTTAGTTCAAAAACCAGATGTTTTATTATTAGATGAGCCTTTAAGTAACTTGGATGCACGTTTGCGTTTGAAAATTCGTGAAGAAATCCGCCGCTTGGTGAAAGAAGTAGGCATTACAACAATCTTTGTAACGCACGACCAAGAGGAAGCGCTATCAATCAGTGATAAAATTATTTTATTAAACGAAGGGGTTATTCAACAAAATGATGAACCTCAAAACCTTTACTTAGAACCAAATAACTTATTTGTTGCTCAGTTCATAGGTAACCCAATTATTAATTTATTGTCTGTTGAAGTGAAAGACGGCAAAATGTACCATGAAAGTTTTGAAATTCCGCTTGAGCGTTTTGAGCAAGCACGCTTTAAAATGCCGATGACTGATGGGAAATATACGTTTGCTTCTCGTCCAGAAGATGTGGTACCAGCTGAAACAGGTCTCTTTACCACAACGACAGATTTAGTGGAATTGATTGGTCGAGAACGTATTTTACGATTTACATTAGGAAATGAACAAGTGAAATCAATTGTAAGTGTAGAAGAAGCGATTGAAGAAGGAGACACTTTATCTTTTGATTTTTCATATAAAAAAGTATTTATCTTTAACGAAGCGGGAGACCGGGTTTACTAATGAAAAAATACAATCCAGAAAATCAACCAAAAGCATGGCTCTTCCTTCTGCCATCATTAGGAATCATTTTACTGTTTAGCGTTTATCCGCTGTTTCGTTCTTTGTGGATGAGCTTCCAAAAAGGTTCCTTAATTAACCAACGCTACGCTGGTTTAGAAAATTATCAACGTGTATTGAATGATCCAATCTTCTATAAAGCGTTAAAAAATACAGCGCTCTATGCATTTGCTGTGGTACCGATTGCCTTGATAATTTCCCTAGCAATTGCTTGGATTATCTTTGAAAAAGTTAAACATAAGAGTTTCTTTGAAACGATTTTCTTTATGCCTTATGTAACGAGTACGATTGCCATTGGGATTGTCTTCCGTTACTTCTTTAATGGCGATTATGGAATTGTCAATTACGTCTTAGGTTTTTTCGGCATTCCTTCTGTCAACTGGCTAGATAATGTTCAAATGAGTATGCCAACATTGATTATTTTTGGGGTTTGGACGAGTTTAGCATTTAATATTATTATTTTGTTGGCGGGTTTGAGAAATATTGATGAAGAACACTTTAAAATAGCGAAAATGTTTGGTGCCTCAGACGGCGAAATTTTCCGACGTATTACGTTTCCGCAACTAGTCCCGACCATTGCCTTTTTATTAACGGTCAATTTAATTGGCGCCTTTAAAGTTTATACACAAGTTTATGCTTTATTCGGTGGTCGTGCGGGGATTGCCAATAGTGCCACAACCGCAGTGTACTATATTTATGACAAATTCCACATTGCAGGGCGTCCCGGAATTGCGATGGCCGCCACAGTGATTTTATTTGTGATTATTTTAGTGGTCACTTTCTTACAAAATAAACTCTTAAAGAAAGTGGGGCAATAAGCCAATGAAAAAAGTTTTAACGATTATCGCATTTGTTTTCTTAGGCATTTTAGCCGTTATTACGTTATTTCCATTTGTCTATATGATTTTAGCTGGTTTAATGAGTTATTCTGAAGCGACCAGCATGCCGCCAACCATGTTTCCGAAACAACCACAATGGCAAAACTACACAGAGGTCTTTCAAAAAGCACCCTTTCTTCGGTATTTCTTGAACACAGTCTTTGTTTCAGGTGTTACAACGATTGCTACGGTAGTCACCGCCGTTTTAGCTTCATTCGCGTTAACGAGTTTGAAGTTCCGTTTTAAAAATGTGGTCATTGCTTTGATGATTTCGTTGTTAATGGTTCCATATGAATCTATTATCTTTACCAATTATCAAACGATTGCGCAATTAGGTTTGTTAAATACTTACAGCGCCTTAATTATTCCATTTTTAACTAGTATTTTTTATATTTACTATTTAAACGGGTATTTAAAAGGTATTCCTGATACTTTTTACAAGGCTGCCAAGATTGATGGCGCTAGTGATTTAGAATATATTTGGCGTATTTTAGTACCAATGTCAAAACCAGCGTTAGTAACAGTAGGGATTTTAACATTCATTTCTAGTTGGAATTCTTTCTTGTGGCCATTGTTGGTGACGAACGAGAAAAAATACCGTCTATTGAATAATGGACTATCGGCCTTTGCGACAGAGAGCGGTAGTGACGTACATTTACAAATGGCTGCTGCAACATTAACCGTTATTCCAATTTTAATTATTTACTTGATTTTCAGAAAAGAAATTATCAGAGGAGTTGCAAAAAATGGAATCAAAGGCTAAAACAACTGTGACTTTTCACAGTGGCATTTTAACAATTGGAGGAACCGTGATTGAAGTGGCGTATAAAGATGCCCACATCTTCTTTGATTTTGGTACAGAATTTCGACCAGAATTAGATTTGCCCGATGATCACATTGAAACCTTAATTAATAATCGTTTAGTGCCAGAATTAAAAGACTTATATGATCCACGTTTAGGTTATGAATATCATGGTGCAGAAGACAAAGAGTATCAACACACAGCTGTTTTCTTATCTCATGCCCATTTAGATCATTCACGCATGATTAATTATTTAGACCCAGCTGTTCCGTTGTACACCCTAAAAGAAACGAAAATGATTCTAAATAGTTTAAATCGCAAAGGTGATTTTTTGATTCCATCACCGTTTGAAGAAAAGAATTTTACCCGAGAAATGATTGGTCTTAATAAAAACGATGTGATTAAAGTTGGCGAAATTTCAGTGGAAATCGTACCTGTTGATCATGATGCGTACGGTGCTTCGGCATTACTGATTCGCACGCCTGACCATTTCATCACATACACAGGTGATTTGCGCTTACATGGCCATAATCGTGAAGAGACTTTAGCTTTTTGTGAAAAAGCCAAACATACTGAATTATTAATGATGGAAGGCGTAAGCATTAGCTTCCCAGAACGTGAACCAGATCCAGCGCAAATAGCGGTTGTCAGTGAAGAAGATCTTGTTCAGCACTTGGTTCGTTTAGAACTAGAAAACCCGAATCGACAAATTACCTTTAATGGTTATCCAGCAAACGTGGAACGTTTTGCTAAGATTATTGAAAAGTCACCACGTACAGTCGTTTTAGAAGCAAATATGGCTGCGTTGTTACTTGAAGTATTTGGAATAGAAGTTCGTTATTATTATGCTGAATCTGGTAAAATACCAGAATTGAATCCAGCGTTAGAAATCCCGTATGACACGTTACTAAAGGACAAAACAGACTATTTGTGGCAAGTTGTGAACCAGTTTGACAACCTCCAAGAAGGTAGTTTATACATTCACAGTGATGCGCAACCGTTAGGAGACTTTGATCCACAGTATCGCGTGTTTTTAGATTTGTTGGCTAAAAAAGACATTACTTTTGTCCGTTTAGCTTGTTCAGGACATGCAATTCCAGAAGATCTGGATAAAATTATTGCATTGATTGAACCTCAAGTATTGGTTCCAATCCATACGTTAAAACCAGAAAAACTGGAAAACCCGTATGGTGAAAGAATATTGCCAGAACGTGGCGAACAAATTGTTTTATAAATTTTTTTAAGGGAGAGAAAAAAATGAAGTTCAAAACTCTAGCAACAACAGTGTTAGCAACCGCAGCTATTTTCGCATTGGGGGCTTGTGGTAACGGTAATGGGGCTAAAGAATCAAACGATATTGTGAAAGAAGTGAAGGAAGATACGACAATCACTTTCTGGCATGCAATGAATGGGGTTCAAGAAGAAGCGTTAACAAAATTAACGAAAGACTTCATGAAAGAAAATCCAAAAATTAAAGTGGAATTACAAAATCAATCTGCTTACCCTGATTTACAAGCCAAAATCAATTCGACTTTAACCTCACCAAAAGATTTACCAACAATTACGCAAGCGTACCCAGGCTGGTTATGGAATGCTGCACAAGATGAAATGTTAGTGGACTTAAAACCATATATGGATGATGACACAATCGGCTGGAAAGATGCAGAGCCAATTCGTGAAGTATTGTTAGACGGCGCCAAAATCGACGGCAAACAATACGGCATTCCATTTAATAAATCGACAGAAATGTTATTCTATAATGCTGATTTGTTGAAAGAATATGGTGTTGAAGTACCGAAAACATTAGAGGAATTAAAAGAAGCTTCTAAAACAATTTACGAAAAATCCAACAAAGAAGTCGTTGGTGCTGGTTTTGACTCGTTAAATAACTATTACGCAATTGGAATGAAAAACAAAGGCGTTGATTTTAATAAAGACTTAGATTTAACAAGCAAAGATTCACAAGAAGTCGTGGACTATTACCGTGATGGTATCGAAGTAGGTTACTTCCGCACAGCTGGTTCAGATAAATATTTATCTGGCCCATTTGCAAACAAAAAGGTAGCAATGTTTGTCGGTAGTATTGCTGGTGCTGGTTTTGTTCAAAAAGATGCTGAAGCTGGTGGCTATGAATACGGTGTTGCACCACGTCCTGAAAAAATCAACTTACAACAAGGAACAGATATTTATATGTTCGATAGTGCTACGCCAGAACAACGGACAGCGGCATTTGAATTTATGAAATTCTTAGCAACGCCTGATTCACAATTGTACTGGGCGCAACAAACAGGTTATATGCCAATTTTAGAATCTGTTTTACACAGTGATGAGTACAAAAATTCTAAGACAACCAAAGTACCTGCACAACTTGAAAACGCAGTAAAAGATTTATTCGCTATCCCAGTAGAAGAAAATGCTGATTCAGCCTATAATGAAATGCGGACAATTATGGAAAGTATTTTTGCTTCATCAAATAAAGACACGAAAAAATTATTGAAAGATGCAACGTCACAATTTGAACAAGCATGGAACCAATAATCAATAAATAAACAGACGTGGGAGGTTGGGATCTGAGTCGTTATGGCTCGTGTTCTAACCTTCCTGTTCTTTTGGGCGGAAGAAGGAGAGAAACAAAATGCAAATAAAAATTTTAGCAACAAGTGATATGCATGGGTACATTATGCCAACAAGTTATAGTGAAAAAAAGATGGATTTGCCTTTTGGAACCGCAAAAGCAGCAACCATGCTGAAAAAGTTACGTGCGTCTGCCAAAGGACCAGTTTTTCAAATTGAAAATGGGGATTTTATTCAAGGTTCGCCGCTTAGTTACTACGTAAGAAAAGCAGAAACACATTCAGTGGCTGCCATCACTAAGATCATTAATCAAATGAATTATGATGTTAGCATTTTAGGTAACCACGAATTTAATTACGGTTTAGATTATTTAAAGGAAACGATTGCCAGTTATCAACAGCCAGTTTTAGCTGCCAATATTCTTGGTAAAGATGGACAACCTTATTTCGGTCAGCCGTATGTCATCATAGAAAAACAAGGGGTTAAAGTAGCCATTCTTGGCGTGACGACCCAATATATTCCTCATTGGGAACAGCCGGCAACAGTCAAAGATTTAACGTTTAAAAGTGTCGTTGAAACAGCGGCGGAATACGTGCCAAAACTGCGGGAAGAAGCAGACCTAGTTGTTGTCGCTTACCATGGCAGTTTTGAAAAAGATTTAGAAACAGGGGAACCCACGGAATTACTAACAGGAGAAAATGAAGGCTACGATTTATTGGAAAAAGTTCCTGGGATTGATGCCTTAGTCACTGGTCACCAACATCGAGAAATTGCTACAAAACTGAATGGAATACCTGTGATTCAACCAGGTTTTCGAGGAGCTTTTGTTGGAGAAATTACTTTAGAAATTGAACCTATGGCTAAAGGCTATCGCGTTATCGGAAGTGATGCAGCTATTCATCCTGTTGGGAACGAACAACCAGATGCAGAAATTTTAGCTTTGACAACAGCGTTACATGACGAGGTAGAAGAGTGGCTTGACCAACCGGTGGGAAATGTGGAAGGGGATATGACGATTCAAAATCCGAATGCCGTACGCCTCAAAGAACATCCATATATAGAATTTATTAATAACGTCCAAATGGCTTCAAGCGGAACGGATATTTCAGGGACTGCACTTTTTAACAATGAAGGCAAAGGGTTTAATAACCAAATTACGATGCGCGATATCATTACCAACTACATTTATCCAAATACCTTGGCTGTATTGCGTGTCACTGGACAAGACCTCCGTGAAGCGTTAGAACAAAGCGCTACTTATTTTGTGTTAGAAAAAGGCCAACCAATTTTTAACCCGAAATATGTCGATCCAAAACCACAATACTATAATTATGATATGTATGAAGGCATTGAGTATACGCTTGATTTAAGACAACCGTTTGGTGAAAGAGTGACGAAACTTAATTATCATGGTAAAGCAGTGCAAGCAGAAGATGTTTTGGAAATCGTGACAAATCAATACCGTGCAGTCGGTGGCGGAAACTATCAAATGTTCCAACCTGAAAAAATTATTCGAGAAATCCAAATTGATATGACGGAACTGATTGCAGAATATTTAAAAAAACATCCAATCATTCAAGCATCGACAAATGATAACTTCAAGGTTATCTGGTAAAAAAAGCAAAAAAAGCCTTCAACCATGCAATTACTTGAAAGATGGTTGAAGGCCTTTTTTGAGTTAATAGCCTTTTTTTAAGGAAACTTGGTTTTTGACGAGGGTTTGATCTGTCACAAATTGATTTAAGTTTGGAATAAAAATCGCCAGTAATTTTGATTTGAACTTCGGTGTCATGCCAGAAATATGAGGTGTTAATAAAACATTCTGCATCTCCCATAAAGGGCTATCTTCGGGAAGAGGTTCTTCTTCAAAGACATCTAAGGCAGCAAAAGCAATGGTTTTATTGTTTAAGGCAGTTATCAAATCGTTCGTTGCTACTGAGGCGCCGCGACCAACATTTACGAAAATTGTTTCAGGAGCCATTTTTTCAAAAAGTGCCTGATTGTATAAATGTTTTGTTGTTTCAGTCAAAGGAAGAATGTTCACAACAATGGACATTTCATGGATAATTTTACTCATATTCTTCTGTGAATAGCATTCAATGAAGCCTTCCGTCACATGTCCAGAGGTATTCACGCCATAAACTTGAAGATTTAAACCTTTAGCAAATTTAGCTAATTGTTGTCCGATTTGCCCAGTGCCTACGATTAACATTTTTTGCCCAGAAAGTTGTTGATAGGAAGGGGCTGTTTGATTCCATGTGTGTTGCATTTGTTGTTGGATACTTTCTTGCAGTCCGCGGGTATGTGCTAATAAAACGCCTAAAACATGTTCTGAGATAGAAACACTATGGATTCCGCTACCATTAGACAACAGAATGCCTTTTTCTCTTAATTTATCAAAATCCATATAATCAGCACCAGCAGAAATGAGCTGAATCCATTTTAGGTGACTAGTATCAGAGGCTAATAAACGCGGACCAATTTCTTTATGCCAGCCTAACATAATTTCGATGGCCTCTTCTTCAGCAGAGGATAAATAATCGGTAGATGTTTTAACTAGATAATTGGGTGCCACAGCTTTGACTTGTTCCAGTTGTTCTTCGTTGAATACTTCATTTAAATAAATAATTGGTTGGTTCATCTTTCTTCCTCCTAGCACTTTTTATTGTATCAAAAATAAATTTAAAAGAGAAAAAGAAAGGCTTTTCAGTAAAGCAGAAAGCCAAGGACAAAAATCCGATTTAGATTTTTGTCCTTGGCTTAAAAACTGCTAAAGTCCAGTGCTAACCTTATTTAGGTACGCCGTTTTCAAATAAACTTGTACTATGAACTGGTTGACGTCGAGTATCGGGCCGTAAGTAATGTAAAGCATTATTTACGGCAGTAGGTGCCTCACCAAAGCCTGTAGCGATTAATTTCACTTTTCCCTCATAGGAACAGATATCTCCTACAGCGTATACACCAGGAATGTTAGTTGACATATCGGAATGAACATTAATAGCATTTCTAGAAACGTCTAATCCCCATTCTTTGAGGTGTGTTAAAGAAGAAGTAAAGCCATAATTGATAATTAAATCATCCAGAGGGAGGTCCAATGTTTGGTCACCTTTTGTCTCCGTTAATTGGATGCCTGTGAACGTTTCGTTTTCCTTTAAAATATCACTAATGATATAAGGGGTTCTGATAGAAACGCTAGATTTTTCCAGTTGTTCCACGCTATGTTCGTGGCCACGAAATTGTGGGCGACGATGGATAATAGATACTTCTTCTGCGACGTTTTCTAGCATTAAAGCCCAATCAATTGCGGAATCACCGCCACCAGCAATCGCAACTTTTTTGCCAGCGAATTTTTTCATGTCAGTCACATAATAATGGATTGACTCACCTTCAAAGGCTTCAACATTTTCGATAGCTAAACGTCGAGGTTGGAAAGCGCCGTTACCAATCGCAAAGATAACCGTTTTAGAATAATGTGTGCCTTTAGTTGTGTCTAAGCGCAGAAGTCCATCTGCTTCCTGTGCAAGGTGTGTGACCTCTTCTTCCAAGCAAACATCGTGCTGAAATGGCTGCATCTGTTTTTCCAAATTGGCAATTAACTCACCGGCTTTAATAGCAGGGAATCCAGGAATATCATAAATATATTTTTCGGGATACAGCATTGTTAGCTGACCACCTAATTGCGGCAGGCTATCAATGATTTTCGTTTTTGCTTTACGAATTCCCGCATAAAAAGCGGCAAATAATCCAACAGGACCTCCGCCGATAATCGTTAAATCATAAATATCTTTTTCATCAGACATTTGAAAATTCCTCCTAATTCATTTAGGGTTGAGACAACTATTGATCGTTTTGCGAACACTTCACAAAATAGCACGGCTTTTCGAAAAAAGCAAGTTTGGCTAACGAATCAAAGCATTCTTTAATCATTGGAAAAAGATCATAGCAATTTTCAGCATTTTTCGATATGATGGAACTATAAAATAATTATCTAGGAGGACATTCTCATGTCACAATTTCCACAATTAGATTTAGAAAATGCTAAAGGCCCAAAAGCGGTCATTAAAACAAACCGAGGCGACATCACTGTTCAATTATTCCCAGAACAAGCGCCTAAAACGGTTGAAAATTTTGTTGAATTAGCGAAAAAGGGCTACTATGATGGCGTTATTTTCCATCGTGTGATTCCTGATTTTATGATTCAAGGCGGTGACCCAACCGGAACAGGAATGGGCGGCGAAAGTATTTATGGAGAAGCATTTGAGGATGAATTTTCTCGGGATGTTTTCAATTTGCGTGGCGCATTATCAATGGCAAATGCTGGTCCTAACACAAATGGTAGCCAATTCTTTGTTGTTACTAATCAAAATGTTCCAGCTCAAATGATGAGTCAGTTAGAAGATGCTGGTTTTCCAGAAGAAATTATTGAAGCCTACAAACAAGGCGGAACACCTTGGTTAGACTTCCGTCATACTGTTTTTGGTCATGTTGTTGATGGTATGGATGTAGTGGATGAAATTGGTGGAGTCCAACGGGATGCCCAAGACCGTCCAACATTTGACGTCGTGATGGACACAGTTGAAATCATTGGTGAATAAGTTTAACCAATTGAAAAAGAGAGTATCAACGAGGGACAAATTCGTTGGTACTCTTTATTTTTTTCTTAAAACGACTAACTTTTTTTAAAAGCATCCAAATCGCTTCTTTTAATGAAGTCTTTATAGGATACTGAGTGAAAGAATAGAAGGAGAGGAAGCGAATTTGTTAGAAAAATACAGATATCCAATGGCCTTGGCTTTGTTTGCAGTAATACTCCCATTTATAGGAACGTTTTTTACGTATGTAGATCAGCAAGGAATCGTTCATGAACCAGGATTTTATACAATAATAATTGGAGAAATTTTACTTCTATTTTCAGGTATCTGGTTCGTCAGAGTTTATTTAGCTAAACGCAAAAGAAAGAATTAAAAACAGCTGTCCTAAAAACTAGGACAGCTGTTTTTAATTAAAGGCTTTTTTGATACGTAAAAGGCCTTCTTCGAGAGTTTCTCTTGAACAAGCTAAGTTTAAACGCATGTGTTGAGAACCTTGGGGACCAAAACTAATTCCTGGATTTAGAACCACTTTCCCCTTATGAATTAAGGTATCGCGAAGTTCCCGATCCGTTAGCGAATAAGAACTAAAGTCTAACCATAAAAGATAGGTTCCTTCAGGCTCCATTACACGAACGCTAGGCATCTCTTCACGGAAAAAGGAAAGGGCAAAATCAATATTTTCTTTTAAATAATCCAGTAACGCCGTTAGCCATTCTTCCCCTGTTTGATAGGCAGCTGCCGTTCCCACGTAGCCAAAAGTATTGATACCGCCTTGATGATTTTTGTCTTGTAAAGATACGAAAGATTGCCGTAGTTTTTCATTAGGAATGAACAGCATTGAATTTTTAATCCCCGCTAAATTAAAGGTTTTCGTTGCCGCTGTTAAGGTAACAGTGAATTCCTTAAATGCTTCATCAGCGACAGTGAAGGAAGTGAAGGTATGCGGTTTGAAAATCAAATCCTGATGAATTTCATCGCTAACCACAGTTACTTGGTGTTTTTTGCATAAACGGCCAATTGCTAGCAATTCTTCTTTTGTCCAAACACGTCCACCAGGATTATGGGGATTACAAAAAAGTAACAGCTTCACCTTTTCTTCGATTATCTGTTGTTCCATTTTAACCAAATCAACTTCATAATGTCCGTTAACTTCTAGTAAAGAATGTCGCACAAGTCTACGCTCATTTTGTTTTACCACATCTGCAAAAGGGGGGTAGACTGGATCACAAATCATGATAGAATCAGCAGGTGCTGTATACGCTTGAACGGCTGTGGCCAAGCTGGGTACCACGCCACTATTAAATAAAATTTCTTCTTTTTCAACAATCAATTGATGGTGTTGCTGTTGCCAATCTTGAATTGCTTGATACAGTTCATTAGGTGCCACTGCATATCCTAGAATACCCTGTTCAATAACTTGTGACAAAGCATCAAGAATAGGCTGATGCACTTTGAAATCCATATCAGCAACCCATAAAGGTAGTAAATCTTTTTCGTGGTAACTCGTTTCAACGGTGTCCCATTTAACACAATTCGTGTGGCGACGATCAATGGTTTCATTAAAATTAAACATAAGATAACTCCTTTTCTTCTATATAAAGTCTTACTTCCTATAGTATAGTAGATTTTGCTTAAAAGATGAAACAATAGTTTTAACAACTAGGGAAGAAATAATGCACAAACGTTGAAAAAATGCTATTATTTTAAATGAGTAGAAACGGAAAAAGAAATTTATCGTATGAAAAGAGGAAATTTGATGAAGTACAAAATTGGTATGGTACTTTCTGGCACAATTACCGGACTTCAACCATATGGCGCATTTGTTTCTTTAGACGAAGAAACACAGGGACTGATTCATGTTTCGGAAGTACAAGCTGGCTTTACCAAAAATATCCATGGACTCTTAACCGTTGGACAAAAAGTAACCGTTCAAGTTATTGATGTTGATGAATATTCTCAAAAGATTAGCTTATCTTTACGGACCCTTGAAGACAAAGTTCATTCAGTGAATCATCGACGCAAAAAATATTTTACGGATAAGAATAAAAAAATTGGCTTTGCAACCTTAGACAAAGAACTTCCAGAATGGATTGATGAAGCAATGGATAAATTGCTTGAAAAATAATTCTGTATTTTTTCAGAAAGTGTGTTACAATTTCTTTGGTTAGTGAATCTAAAAATTAATTGAGGTGGATGTCGTGTCTAACAAAAAAGTCGCTGGAACAATCATACTGAACTTAAACGATGGTAGTAAAAAATTTTTGATGCATCCAATAGGTGAAGCGATTGAGTTTGCGATGGCAAAAGTTTCTGATGAGATGACGGGTTTAGCTAGTATGCTACAATGGTTCAAAGAAGAGGTTCAATTGGACGTTACTTCAATTAGCTTAGTAGAATTAACTAACGCGCATATCAATAAAGAAAATGTTCCGCTGTTTGTCTTCGAGATGGATGAACAAGCACTTAAAAATGAAATGGATAAAGACTATACATGGGTAGCACCTGCAGAATTAAAAACGATTTGGTCAAAATATCATATTGAAGGTGTTCCAATGTTTTAAACAAAAAAGAAAGAATCTGTCGATAATCGAACAGATTCTTTCTTTTTTTATGTTGTACGTAAAAAAGTTAATCGAACTATTTCAAATATATGATTCAGATTGTTCGATTTTTAGCAAGGGATTAAACTGTTTTGATAGACAATTAGGATTTAAAAAGTTTAAAAACGAAATAATTGAAAAGAATGAAAACAGATTGAAAACTTCTTTTAATTTTTTTGAAAAAAAGTGTTGACCAAACATAAAAATCTTGATATATTATTACATGTCGCAAGGCGAGTCACACAGCTGAGCGATTCAGAAATCAAT
>OCKH01000050.1_pt1 | contig 76735 bp, 97 predicted proteins | sample 1480671 | NCBI WGS metagenome assembly OCKH01 (sample SAMN05301473, study PRJEB22388) | human gut metagenome | isolation source: Infant 1 DOL 17 gut | host: Homo sapiens | place: USA: Pittsburgh, Magee-Womens Hospital of UPMC | collected 2013/2014
TAAAAGAGACAGAACGTATTTATCATTAATGATAAATACGTTCTGTCTCTTTTATTAACTATTTCTCTTTTTCACTTTCCCAGTCCAGCCATCATAGCCGCCTTTTAAAATATAAATATCAGTATAGCCATTTTTGCGTAATAAATTAGCTGCTCGGATACTTAAAGCTTTCTTCTGATCATAAAGATAAACAGGTTGATCCTTACGAAGAGAACCAATTGTTGTTTTTAACATGCTGTATGGCATGCTGCGCGCCCCTAAAATATGCCCAGCATCAAATGTATCTTTCTCACGAACATCAATCACTTGTGCTTTACGCATTGTTTCTTTAAATTCTTCTTCCGTCAGCATTTTTGCTGAACGTTTCACCATAATTTTCAAATATAATTCATTGAATACCATCGCTAGTACAATAACTAGCAAAATGCCATTGATTACCCATAAAATACTCATTCTAAAAAGCCCTCTCTATTTCTCTTTTGAAAATTGTAATGCTAGTGAAGCGGCACCAATCACGCCGGCCTCATTACCTAGCTCTGCTAATTTGATTTTTGTACTATTTCGAACTTGCGGGAAGGTAAATTCTTGGAAATATTTTTCGACACGACTACGTAAAAATTCTCCTGCTGCAGAAACACCTCCACCGATAACCACGCTATCTGGATTTAATGTGTTACCTAAGTTTCCTGTGGCCAAGCCTAAATAGAAACAAACACGATCCACAACCATTAAAGCAAAATGATCGCCTTTTTCGGCAAATTCAAAAACGTCTTTACTTGAAACATCTTGTCCATCATCAATCGCTTGTTTCAGTTCAGAGTCACCTGCAAACTCTTCTGATAAATGACGTGCAACACGAACGACACCAGTGGCACTAGAAACAGTTTCTAAACAGCCACGTTTCCCACAGGTACAGTCAAAGCCGTTAGGATCAACCGTCACATGCCCAACTTCACCAGCACAGCCAGCAACACCGTGGAGTAATTCTCCTGCTGCAATAATGCCTCCGCCGACACCTGTTCCTAAAGTAATAAAAATCACGTCGGGATTGTTTTCCCCCGCGCCTTTCCAACGCTCACCTAAAGCGGCAACATTGGCATCATTATCTAAGGCAAACGGAATTCCTAAAGCAGATTCGATTTGTTCTTTGACAGGCTGTACAGTCGTCCAGTTTAAATTATAGGCACCTACAACAGTTCCTTTTTCAATGTCGACACTTCCTGGTGTTCCCATACCAATTCCCACAAAATCTTCTTTTTTCATATTATAAAGATCTATACGGTGACGAATACTTTCAATAATTGATGGCACAATGTGCTTGCCATCTTCTAAAATATTCGTTTCAATACTCCATTTTTGTTGAACAACGCCATCGGTTGTTAAAATAGCAAATTTGATGGTCGTTCCACCTAAATCAATCCCAATAATCTTCTTATCCATTTAGTCGATTCCTTTCTGCTTCCCTCTAGATTCTTCTATTCGATGCTCTCTTTGCAAAATATGCCGGGCCTGTAAATACGTATCTCGGTCTACCAATTGACCTTCATACAATTTTTTTAATTCAATCATCATTAACTCAATATCATAAATCCGTGCACCGACATAAATATACATCCCAAACTGTTTAAAAAGTTGTTGTACATCATATAACGTTTCCATACGAAAACACTTCCTTATTATACAGGTAAACCGTATTTTTTAAAACCCAATAACAGACAAATTACGACAAGAAAAATAAAAATTAACGTGGCCATAATTCGCTCGTGCTTATTAAATGCTTTTTCACGATTTGGAACAGCAAAAGCCGTCGCGACTAATAGTCCACCGATTAGACCGCCAACATGACCCATCATATCTACAGAGCTACTAAACAAGTTAAATAACAAATTAATCACAATAAACATTGAATAGCGTTGCACCATATACATAATCGCTGGATTGTCTCTAAAATGGCGTCCTAAAATAACAAATGCGCCAAACAAACCAAAAAGCGCTGTACTAGCACCGGCTGAGACACTGTTGGGTGTCCCAAAGGCAAAACTGGCGATATTTCCAGCAATCCCACTCAATAAATAAATTCCCAAATAGCGCCAATGCCCATAAATTGCCTCAACCTGTGCGCCGATATAATAAAGAGTAACCATATTCAAAATAATATGCATAAACCCAATGTGAAGAAACATTGGCGTGATAAACCGCCAGTATTCATGATTTTGAGCTACCAGTGGACGAACCATTGCTCCCCAATTAACTAAGTTTAAAATATTTTCTGATCCTCCAGTTAATTCCAATCCAAGGAAAACAATGATTGAAATACCTAAAAGGGCATACGTAATGAACGGCTGATTTTTTAGCCGTTTCAATTTCATTTCTGTTTGATAATTCATTCCATTCCTCCTATTGTATAAATAATTGTTCGATTGGCTGATCAAACGCTTCTGGTTGCCATTGTTCATGGAGTTGTTCACTAAAAACTAAACTACATGAATGGCCCGAAAAATGTTCCAAATAACGATCATAAAAACCACCGCCGAAGCCTATTCGATAGCCAGCCCGATTGAAAACAATCCCTGGCACAATCAATAAATCAATCGCTGTAGCTGTTATTTCTGCCGCTGTTAACGGAGGTTCTTCTACGCCAAATGCACTGGTGTCATAAACCGTCTCTGGAAAGACTTGATAAAAGTGCATTTTGCCTCCTTTAAATGTTCGCGGCACCGCCACTTGCTTGCCCTCTTGCATGGCCCGTTCGAAAATTGGCTGTGTTGATAATTCTAGCGGTAACGACCGAATCATTCCGACTGTTTGTGCTTGTTGCCATTGCTGACTAGCAAACAACTGTTCATAGAGACTTGATTCTTTATGTTGTTTAATTTCCGGATGTTGTTTTAGCCATTCCAGGGCAGTTAAGCCCACTTTTCTCAACTTGTTTTTCTCCATGTACACCTTCAACCCCTTTTCTGTTAAGTTTATAGAAAGTGTTCTTAAAAAACAAGCTGATTCCCCTTTTCTCTTTGAAAAATCCCGTTATTTTTCTAACGTTTTTGACGCTTCTTTAAAAAAGTCAACAACCAAATCCATTGTTTCCCCTTTCACTAAATGCCGCTCACCGATTTCCGTTATAAATTGCGTATTTCTCGCATACGTTTTCCCAGACACTAATTGTTCAAAATCAGCCATATCTTCATAGGGAATTTTTTCATCTTCCGTTCCATGCCAAAACAGCATCGGTCGTTCTTGCAGTCTTTCTGGCGTTTGTGATAAATCGTATTGATGCACCCAACTTAGCAATAGTGGCAAGTCTTTAGGCACAAAAATAGCAAATTCTTTCGCCCGTTGAATCACTCGCTGAATATAGCGCGCCGGATAGGGTGTTCCCATTAAGCAAGTAGCAGCTTGAATCTCAGGATGTTGGGTCATAAGAGCGCTGGTAGTAATACCGCCCATGGATACACCACCCACGCCAATCCAATTTTCTTTAATCAACCCTAATTTATGAAAATGATGGATAATTACTGGAAATTCAATCAAATTATATTGAATGCTACTCCAAAATGTAATCGAAGGAATCGTGGAAATAGGTCCTGTTTTTCTTTCTCCGTGGTTCATGGCATCTGGTAAAATGACCCGAAACCCCTCGTGTGCTAATTTTCTTGCTTGTGTTAAAGATAATTCTTTTGCCGATTGCCAACCATGATAGTAAACAATTAGAGGTAATGCTTCGTTTTTTTGCTCTTCTGTTGTCACTTCTAATGCTGGAATTTTTGCTATGTAGCGATGTCTAATACTGATTTTCATTCATGATTCCTCCATTATAAAATATCTTCTCTTATTTTACCGTTTTTTGATAAAACCTGCTCTTTATATGATTTATCAAAAAAATCACAAAATATGCGAATTCGCATTTTCCTATTTTATTACTTTCCGTTATAATCATTTTATTAAATACAAAGGGGGGTTTTTATGGTTAAAATTGAGGAAAAAGGCAAAGTAACATTTGGACAAGCTTTTAAAGATTATTTTCGTGGATATGTTGATTTTAAAGGTCGGACCACACGTGCTGGTTATTGGTGGATGACACTGGTATTAAGCATTTTAGCACTTATTTTTTATATTGCCATTGTCGGCAAAGCCGTGTCAGCAATTTTAGCAGCTGAATATTTTGAAACCTATGATTTTGGGAACTTATTACCGTTGATGCTTTTTGCGCTTGTTTTATGGTTAGCTTTATTATTACCAACGTGGGCAATGTGTGTACGTCGTTATCGTGATGCTGGGATGACAGGTTGGGGCGTGCTTGTTTTATATCTACTTTCTATTGCCTGTAGCTATACACAAGTTTTCTCTGTTATGTCAACTTTTAAATATGACGTTCAAACAGATACTGTGATAACAGGTGGCAGTCCCGTCTTCTTATTTTTCACTCTTGTGATTAGTCTGTTTTTCTTCTTACTAACAGTCTTACCGACAGATAAACTAACAACAACTAGCCAAAATAGCGTCTTACGCTTCTTCTTCCGTTACAAAGAAGTGAAGTAATCAATAAGCGGAATGAATTGAGGAACTTCGCAGAACTACTTTTAAAGTTACTGAAAATATTGATTACCAAGAGTGTCTAGTATTATAGTAAGTTTCAATCATATTTAGATAGTCCTCATTTGAGCCTGATCAATATCTCTGAACTGAGCATTATTGATCAGCTCTCTTTTTATTGTTTTATAAAAAATTTTTCCTCTGTTAGATTGAGTACCACAAATGATTTACATTTAACTACTATCAACTTCACAAATTTGGCACCTTAAATTTTTATCTGACTATTCCTAGATTATATAGCATTTAAGATACACTTGTTCTATAATTAATTTGTTATAGACACATTTCACATCACCATATAACTGATTATAAAGTTATGCACAAGAGCAGATAAAAAACTATATCGTTATGTTTTTTTAACAATAAACGGAAACGGTTACTTTTACTAATGAAGATAAATTAAATAATTCGTACGCATGCGATTCCTCAATATTTTTTACAAAACAAGTTGGTAAACAAGAAAAAAAGACAGGAGAGAAAAATGAAACATTTTATTAAAGAAAACAAAGGCTTAGCCATCTACAGCTTTTTGATGGTCTTTGCTACTTATGGTATTAAACTATTTAACAATACTTACGCTATTGATACTATGCACTTAATGACTAACTACAGAGGCTACTTAAAACATTGGGTTTCCATTGGTAGACCAGGATTAGTAGCTTTAAAGCTTTTAACATACAACTATGTAAATGTTTATTTTTTAAATTTATTAGCTATTATTTTCTTTGCTATCGCCACTATCTTGTTGTGCTATTATGTTGATCTTTCAACTAAGCAGATTTATAACAAAAAGTATTTATATATTATCCCAAGTATTTTTCCAACCAGTCAATTATTTAGCGAACAATTTTACTTCGTCCTACAAAATTTTGAATTTTCATTAGGTATCTGTTTGGTTATACTTTCTCTCATTGCTATTTACCATATTCCCAATAAAATTTTTAAATTATTCGGCTTTTTGTTGCTGGCATTTACACTTACTATGTACCAATCATTCTTTGTATTTGCGTGTACCTTAATTTTATTCAAAATTTTAATGGCATTGTATTTTGCTCAGTTAAATGATCTTAAAATTTCTTTTAAAGACTATGCCTTCAAAATCGGCCATTTTATTCTACTAGCTATTTCATCTCTCGTTCTATCTCAACTAATGGCGATGTTAGCGAAAAAAGTTTTAAACGTTGAAAGCTCCTATCTAGATAATATGATTCTTTGGGGTAAACGTCCCTTGATAGATTCTATCAATGATATTAAAGATTACGCCAAAGAACTATTCTTCCCTCAAGTCGGAGACACTTTTTTTACACCGCTGTTTTTGATATGTGTTCTTTTACTGGTCATTGTATTAATTAATATGTCCTATCTAAAACGCAAAAATGTTTTTTTCATCTTTATTACCTTGTTAGGTATTCTAATCACTCCACTTATGTTTACAATTTTAGGTGGAAAACGTCCAGCAATTAGAGGTGAAGTACCTAACTTCCCTGCTGTTTTAGCGTTATTACTCATCTTTATTATGATTTACTGGGGATACAACTTTGTGCTTAAACATTTATTAATTGGTATAGTGATTTTCTTTACTTTTATTCAAGTTCGGGAAACAACCAACCTAGAATATTCTGAGTATCTAACAGCGGAAGAAGATTTACGTACTGCGGAAATGATTACAAATAATATTTATTCAATGGAAATTGAGAATCCTGAATCCTATAAACTTTTAATGTATGGAAATCGTTCTCCTCGGAATGTTTCAAATATAAAAGGTGAAACAAACGGTGTCTCATTATTTGAATTCATGCCTAACTCGGTGCATACTAGTTTAAATACTTTACTCTATATGAAAACATTTGGATTAAATTTTAATGATCCTACACCAGAAGATTTTGAAAAACACAAAGCTTTACAAGCGGAAATGAATGTCTGGCCTAGCAAAGATTCTATCCGAGTGGTAGATGATTGTATTGTTGTTAATTTGTCAAAATAATTTGGTATTTCATCTTTTTGAGAGTGGGACAATAGTCCTTTCTCTCTGCATATACAATCTACTCATTCAGAAAATTTCAGCCACTGCTTGCGATTGCAATAGGACATAGTTTTTACAAAGACAAAATGATAAAGCAAACCGTAAGCTAGCCCCAACATATTTAACAAAATTCTTAAGTAAAGACTTGTTTCTAGCCCAAATATCATAGAAGCTGCCATGATAGCACCAACACAATTAAAAATCGTTTTACTTTTATAAGATGTGCATAAGCCTAAACAAAGTCCTCCTAAAATACCAAGTAGGTTCGTTGGTATATAAAATAACAAGATAGCCGATACTAGAGAACCAATAACGATCCCTATTATTCGTTCTTTTGCTCGTTCAGACAATTTAAACGTATTATACCCAGAAAATAATGACGAACTAGCAAATGTTGCCCACATAAAGCGGTCAATCTGAAGGTGCGTTCCTATAAAAAGTAATAAGCTAATGCCTAAAGCGTAATAACCAAACCAAATATTTCTTTGATTAAAAAAACCATTTTCTGTAACCATCTGTATAAAAGTAATCTCTTGATCCAATTTTTTATGTTTCACATGATAAACAAAAGCTAAAAGTAAATAGGCAAACACTAATACAAAGAAAGTTTGTTCTAATTGCTGAAACGATTGATAGTGAACCGTGCCAACTAAATATAAGTAGGAGAACGTATACAAGCCAGGATTACCCATTTTAGGGTTTTTACCAGTTAAGAAAAACAATGCCAGCAAGCAGATAAAATGAAGGCCCAATTGTAAAAATGATACAGAAATCAGTGAAATTAATGGACTAACACCTAGAATTGTTAACACGATTCCTAAACTAAGCAAGGCCTGTTTTTCCCTGTAGCCATATGAGACGAAACGGATACTCAACAGCAAACAAAATAATACAATTGAAAAAGGCGCTACAGCTTTTCCAAAGAAAAAAGTAATCGTCGACACCCATAAAATCGCAAACGAAACTAATAAGATATCCCTTATTAACAAGGCGCGCCAAAAATATCTCCGCTGTTTTTTAGTGTCCGCTTGATGAATTTTTTGTTTTAAAATAAATGGATCTAACTGCAATAATTGATAAAAAGTCACCTAAAATCATCTCCTAAAAATCGACTCTTCTCAATTCATTATTCCAACTTTTCCTTCTATGAAATCATAAGAAAAGTAGTTGTGACGAACATTTTACTACAACTTTTTTTCTGAATCAATACATGCTTTATTTCTTAATTCAATACCTCTCCCGATACGATTTGCTTACTTCATAAAAAATAAGCCTAGAAAAAATCAAAACGATTAATTCTAGACTCAAAATTAAATAACTGTTGAACAAAAGCTAGCGCTTTTTTACATAAACTTTTCCAACAGATCCATTTCTTTTTCTAATTCTTTTTCATCATACTTGTCATACTTACCAGCTTCGTGTGCAATTTTTTTAATCTCATGAATGGCTTTTTTTTCAACAATCCATTTCTTCATACTATGTTTTTTTGTATCCTCATCTAGCGAGCCCAACTCTTCTAAACTTGCATCCAATTTGTTCAAAACGTCGGCAATTTTTGCTAATGCTTGCGCTTCTTTTTCTTCATAGTTTGACATAATAGACACCTCTTCTTAAGTATTTTTCTACTTTAAGTGTACGTCTCTGTCGTTTTATTTGCAACGAATAACTCAACTGCTTCTCGGTACGGAGGATAAGGGATTCGAACCCTTGCACGATGTTACTCGCCTAACGGTTTTCGAGACCGTCCCCTTCAGCCAAACTTGGGTAATCCTCCCTCTACATTCCATCTACAAATGAACATGTAATGAATCAATAGATAAAAAGCCTAGACCCTTACACAACAAGGATTCTAGGCTCTATCTAACTAAATTATTTAGTTTCACGGTGTAATTTTTCTGCAACACCATATTTAGACAGACTAGAACTCACAAGGGTTTGCGTAATATTATTTTAATTCAAATTAGCAAAATAGACTATAACAACAAGATAAAATCTACATCAAAAAATTAAAAAAGGCAAGCGAATAGATATATAAATCATACCGAATAAACAAAAAAAGCTCTACTTCCCGTGATTGAGAAGTAGAGCTTTTAATTTATCTATTCAGCACCGTTAACACTAAGGTGCAGATACCTAATAAAGTTAAACTAAATGATAATAGTTCTTTCTTTTGCAAGCTCATGTTTTTCTTCATCTCGTTAATTCCCTTTAACACTATTATAGCGACGACAATAAAAAGTATATAGTACGTTCGCATACCTGAAGCCCAAACAGTAGGAGAAAAACCCATAATTAATCTTGAACAAAAACCCATCATCATTAACACTACTAAAAAAACAGCAGATTTTTTATCATCAAAACTTATATAAATTCCTATAATTAAACATAATAATAATCCCAAAACTATAAAAGTAGCTACCCAAGTTCCAGGGTGATAAATTGATAGTTTAGTTCCAAATCTTGTAAAGATATTCCCCAGATTGTTGCTATTCCAAATCATTGATCTTTTATTTCCATTGACATAAGTAAAACTTTGTCCCATTGTGTTTCCGAAAAAAGTAATCAAATTTAGAAAAAGCGGCAATGCGGTTAATATACGTATATAATAGTTCTGACATTTCTTATAAGATAGAAAGAATAATATAAAAAAGAGTAATAAAAATAAAATATTCGTGTCTAAAAAAAACGGTTTTCCAAATGATGATATACCAAGGTCTAATTTATTCACAAAGTTAAATTTTTTGTATTCAGGAAACCATTTATTAATTTCATGAGCAGCCCGCAATGTGTTCCCTGGGGCCGTCAAAGAAAAAAATAATTCCACTAAACTTATTATGGAAAGCGCCGATAACTTATAATTATAATTTCTTCTAAATAATAAATACAAACTTACTAGACTAGTTAAAACAAAAAAGCATACGTTAACTTGCTCTTGGTTAGCAGAGAATATTAATAAAGGAATACTTATACAATATATTTTTTTGCTTATTTCTTTACCGCTTAACACTTGAAAAAAAGGGTAAAAAGCTAGCAAACCAAAAGCTACTGGCCATTGGTAATTTAACGTAGTAGCGATCCAACCAGTTTCCCCCATTATTGTTAAAGGAATTAGACAAAATATAGAAAAAACTAGTAGCAAATTTTTAGAATATAACTTGTTGAAAACATATTTGCAAAGCAATACTATAGAACCTGTCATTATCGTTGAATTTAATAATTTCCACAACATAAGGTGTTTAGAAAAAAACATCAAGAATAATTCAATAATAACTCTTGAACTCCATGTTTTATAATGTTCTATTGAAGCACCCAAATATCCTAATTTATCTAATCTATTTACGTAAACTAAGTCATCAGCTCTCACTGTCGGCATATACATATTAAAAAGAAAAAAAACAACCCAAATTCCTATAATCAGTAAAGTTAGTTCTTTATTATTTTTTATTTTCCTAGAATGTTTCTTCAAATTTTATGCTCCTTCCCATATTCACCAGCAAAGTATACCATAACTTGAAAATTTACTTAAGACAAATTTTAATTTTTTAGCATTCAATGATATGTATATATTAGTATAAATGAAAAAAGACCTACCTCTCACAAAGAGAAGTAGGCCTTTTACTTATTTCTTAATAGTTCAACGTTTGACCCGGATAAATCAAGTTAGGATTTGCTAATTCGTTTAAAGCTGCCAATGTTTGATAAGTCGTGCCAAGTTTAGCCGCTATACTTGATAAATTATCACCCAACTGGACTGTGTAAACATTACTTGTTGCTGATCCATTTACTTTCAAAACTTGTCCAGGGTAAATAAGGTTTGGATTAGCCAATCCATTTAACGAAGCTAAAGTTTGATAATCGGTACCGTATTGGTAAGCAATGCTTGATAATGTTTCGCCATGTTGAACTATATGTGTTGTTTCTGGTTGCTTATCAGGGACAACTGTTGCATCTGGTAATAGTTCAATATCACCTTTGCTAATCCATGACAAAATGCCTTCTAGCAATACTCTGCTTCCAGTTGCTTCTTGCACTTTATAACTGTTTCCTTTAACCCAATCTGGAATAGCTTCGCCAGTTGCCCAAGCATCAACACTAAATTTCACTTTGACGGTATCGCCAACTTTAACATCAGAATTAGGTATTTTTTCAATTTCTTCGCCTGCATCTGTTGCTGGCGTATCCGTTTCTGGTTTATTTGTATCTGTATAACCACTATCCGTAATTCCTGTTAAATCTACGTTACCATCTAAACCACCTGCAATATAAGCGGATGTGAATTGCCAAATGCCAATACCATCCATGCTTGGGAAATAAGCATACAATGGATATGGTGACACACCATCGATAGGATACGCAGCAATCCATAAAGAGTTAGGAAACTCTTTGATGATTTGTTGATAGTTTACATGATTTAGTGTAAATGGCTTATAGCTGTAATACATTGGAGTATAGCCAGCCTGTTTTATTCTGCGCATACCGTACAAAATTGTCTCTGTATTTGCTGCTTTTTCGGCATCTGAACTTACATATCCTCCATATCCATCTGGAACACTAGCCAACGCTCCATGTTCAAAATCTAATGCAACGATGGAATTTTTAGGCGTTTGAATACGTGGCAAAAAGTAATCCATTGTTGTTTTCGCAATGTCCATGTTTCCCCAAGTGTCATACCAAATATAGGTATGCGCACGTTTACCTTGGGCAATAGCACTTGCTACTTGCGTTTTATATGTGTATTGTTCATAAATACCGCTAGCATTGTAGCCACCAATCTGGGCAATAGCGAATTTATCATGTGCGTAGCCAAAACGACCTTGTTCCCCCTGATAAATAGCCCAGTCAACGCCTTGGTCACCTTTTTCAGCAAATACATTCAAAGGCATAAAAAATAGAGCGACTATCGCTCCTACTAAAATTTTGTTTTTCATTCGTTTACTCCTTGTCTTTTAAATTATATGCTGATACACCTGTTACTACTCCTAAAAATGCTGACACAGCATTAATAGTTAACACTGCTTTATCTGCGCCGACCCACCCATATAGGTCGCCAAGAGCAGAAACTAAAACAGAACTAGCTGGAAGTACAGTAAGTACTCCCCATTTAATTATTTTGTAATACTTGTCTGGTAGTATCATTTCTAAATTCCTCCTAAGTATTTCGTGATTAAATAAACAGCAACAGAAACACCAATTCCTGCAATTGTCCGCCACGTCCACTTTTGATTCTCTTTTATTTCCGCAATATCGCCTTCATTGTTTTTGGCCATTGAGAGTGCTATGTCTGCTTTCTCTCTTAATTGTTCATGATTATCCAACTTTGTTTCAATCCGTGCCAAACGATCGACGATTTCAATTAAAGGCTCATCTTTCAAGTTATCGTCTCCATCCCTCTTACAATAAAACCGTCTAGCTTTCGCTAAACGGTTCTCCTGTCATTTTAGTAAATTCATCTTCTGTAATACAACTAGGCACAAATTCTGCAACCTGCTCTGGAGTAAATAGCCCCCAATCATACATCAGTTTAATGTCATCATATGAATACATTATTTTGCACCTCCGATTTGTTCTTTTATCGCATCAATTTCTTTTGTATTTTGAAGCGAAGTAAGCATCGTCTTAGAATTGATTTGTGCAAGTGATTCTGCTTTAGCAGTTAGCTTTTCATTTGCTTGTTTTAACTCACTGTTTGAATCTTCTAAGGCACTCGCAAGATTTTCTAACAAATTCAATTTTTTTGTATAATCCTGTGTCACTGCTTCTTCCCATTTCTGTTCTGAAAAGTTATAAAATTGAGATTGTTCATTCACTAAATTTTCTAGTGGTTTCTCCTCTACAAATGGTAATGCTACAACATAATCATCTTGAACTTCGAAAATTTGAAATCCTACTGGGTAGATTACTTTATATATTTTTTTCATTTTATTATCCACTCCTATTTACGACGCATAACGCCGATTTCTCTAAAAACAATTTTTTTATTTGCTTCATTTAATGTGTTTGCAGTATCTCCTGTAATCACTAAAGATGTACCAGATTTAGAAATAGATATTTTTTTATACGCTATTGTTGGGTCTGCTGAAGCAGAACCTACCCATGCAACTGCTGGTAGTTCGTATTTTAATTTCGTAATATTCGGAGTAACTGGTATTGAGTGAACAATACCGCCACCGTTATCGTTGTAACGCGAGAAAATCAAAACAATTTCATCCACATTGCTGCTATTTGAAATTGTTACTGATTGAGATTCTGTCAAATAAGCTCCAGTGCCATCCCAGTAGTCTTTCACCACCTCATAGGTCGGTTTTGCATTAACCGATACAGATTTACCGCCGATTTGAATCCCATCTTGAAAATTCTTTGTCCCTAAAACAGTCTCATTTCCAAAGGCCTTTACTAATTTTCCTTCCACGCCGTCAATAGCATCTGCATGTGTTTTCATATACTTTACAACACCATTTTCTTTTAGCTGAACGATATCTGCCATTACGCTTCACCTACCTTTTCAAATGTAAAAACAGGTAATGCATCCAATTTTGCTTTATCCGTTTTAGACATTAAACCGTCTTTTTCAGAAGTTGCATTGCTAGGAAGCGTTGGAATAACAGTTGTGTCTGGCAGTGCTTTTACATCAGAAGCAGTTAAAATAACTTCACCTGTATGACCATTTACAGACGACACAGTGCCTGCTTCAGCACCACTAATTTTTCCATCAACAAATTCATTTAATCCAACAACGCCAGCTGTACTAGTTTGTACATCAATAGCTACGCCGTCTTTTTTCACTACATATAAATCAGGCATTTATTTCTTCATCTCCTTTTACTTTTTCAAACTCAACACCAGAACCACCTAATTTTCCAGTTTCATAATCAGTTAAAATTATTTTGAACTTTTCATATTCTTCTTGAGAAATCATAATCCCATCGCTAGGTAAATCTAAGTCTGCACGCGTAATAATCACTGCTCCAGTTTTTCCGTTAACAGATAAAACTTTTGTCTGTCCGCTCATTATCTCTGATAAACCAACGATTGCTGAAAAATGTGTAATAGGAAAAAACTGACGTTTAATCCCATTTTCATCAGTTTCCATCATTCTTTTAGCATCAACCATTGTCTACACCTTCAATCGTAAAAACATTTTGTTTTGAATCATCAACTGTCGCTATAATTAACGCCCCTTCTTCAATTGGATGATTAACTGTTCCCAATACTTCAACTTCATGATTCTTAGAAAATGAATCATCCTCTAAAATTTCTAACGTGTTTACATTACCGTATTTGATAGTGTATAGCCGTTCCTCTAACCGATGATACAAATAGTTCATATCAGCCAATAAACGCTCAGAAAGTGAATTATGACGTACTCCTTGAATATCTACACGTGCATCCATTAATTCAGCTAACATTGTGCCACCTGGATCAACAGTTTTTAAAATATCCTTAATTGATTCAAACCACATTAGATAATCTGATTCTTGGCCGTTTCGCCAAGCTTCAAAAGTATCTTGTTGATTTTTACGCCATTTTTCAAACTCTTCTTTTCTAGCGTTCATCCACGCTGTGAAATCGCCCTTGTTTTCATTAATAAAAGCAGTCATATCAGCTATCAAATCCTCGATTGACTGCCAATATGACCACATTTCACCTTCTGTTTTAGAAGCAGCATTCACTACAAAGTAAGAAAAGTTTTGCGTTGCACCAATCAGGTTATCACCTTTATGAATACTGAAATATGCTTCTTGTCTGTGTAACGACTGCATAGAATATTCATCAAAGGTATACTGAATAATCCCTTTTTTGGCATTCACAATTTTTGCTGAACGTTGAATCGGATATTTATTATCAATAACCGATTCAAAAAAAACTTCGCAACCTGTTAAATCAAGTGGCAAAGCATTTTCAACTAGTATGGCTTCTAAGACTTCTGTGTTTCGATTTCCTTGTCGTACATTCTGAATCCCAATGTAATTGTAAGGTTCAGTTGTACTTAGCGTTGCTTGCCATTTAACCATTGAAAAATCCTCCTTTCGTTATTTTGGTGGAATAACAATCGATTGAATAGAATTAGCAAAATATAATCGGTCATATTTTGCGACAATTTGCCCTTGCTCGGCGTTCTGTTCTATGGTTTGGATACGTCCGTTATTTAAGCCGTAAATCACGCCCGTGTGACCATATGTTGGGTCTACTGTCCAACCTGTTCCCCATTGGCCACCTCGTCTAATATTGACGATTGCTCCTACTACTAAATCTTGATACGTTGGATTTTGGATTACTCGCCAACCTACCGCATTCCAATCATATGCTTCACCAATATCTGCAGCAGATGATGTATCACCAATTACATGTGAAAAGCCATAAATTGTTCCTGCACCTAAACCACAGCCGCCCATAAAACCAGAATATTCGGCTGGAACGGCATAACATTGCCCATTACCAAGCCATTTGCCCATTAAGGTCTCCAAATGTTCTATCCCAGCTTTTCCTGTTGCAGTAGAAGCTTTCAAATCTTTGAATTTGTCATACCATGCTTGTGCATAGTTTTGTCTTTCTGGATGTGCTGCAGCTGGACGTTCAAAGTTTAACTCAAACGCATAAGCAGCTGTTTTAGGTGAGCTGACAACTTTAAATTCATCAACTGTTAATGGATTTACTTGTCCTAACCATTGCCCATTGAACATACACCAATTAATTAATTGAGCTTGGGCTAATGACGTCCTATAGTCTTGTTTGATACCTGCAGCTGCGATTAAGCGTTGTACATATTCTCGGCCATTCCAAGTTGGTGCGCCTACCAATGGATACGCTGAACCGTCCCATTGAACCCATCCATAAGCTGGACCGCCTATTTGTTCGGTATCTGGGTTCATACTTGGACCAACTTCTCCTTGTACATTTCCAAGGATACCTGCAGCAGCTGCTTTGCTGTATCCGTTAGCTAATAGGTAACTCCATAAGTCCCAAGCAAATTTATCTGCATCGCTTGTAACTTCTGATGGATAACCACCTGTACCAGCTCCAGAACCACCACCACCATTTTGACCAGGGATAACTTCTTTGCCATTTAAAAATAACTTTTTAGCGTGAATCGTACTATCCTGACCATCTATTCCAATAAAATAAAAATCATTTCCCAAATGAAATTGCTGTCCCCCTGCAATAGCTATTCCAGTACCTTTTTTATTAGAAAAACCAATAACGTTGGTCTTTGGATCATCACCAGTTATGAGAAGTGAGTTACCATCTTTTATAACTGGATTTCCGTTTTCATCTCTTAAATCAGGAAAAGGATTTCCTTTCGTACCAATTGTCCCAATATGACTAGAGCCATTCCAAAATTCCATCCCTTTTTTAGTCAATTCCATGATTTTTTTCTTATTGTTCCAAATTTGCAAAGCACCAGCTACTAATTTTAGTACATCGCCTGTTGCATTATTAAAGCTTGTTTGTAAAACATTCGCGTTAATAATGCCCACTTTAATAAAATCAGCAACGATTTCTCCCTTAGAAGTCATAGCAAGTTCGAACGGACCACTCACGCCGTTGGAGGAATAACCCAAACCATTTAAGTTCCAGCGCCACACACGTTTTGCAGTAGCTACTTTGTTTTTGTCCATGATAAGAATTTCAGACGGGGCTTTTTCTGGACGAAAAACGACATGTCCACCACTGTTTCCAGTAATCCATGCCGTTGCATTTAAAACATTTTGTACTAATGTTTCTGTCCGATTATCAATTTTTTGTTTTAGCTCTTGAGTTTGATTATTTACTGTTGAGGTGTAAAGTGATAAATCATTCCCCAAAACAATATTTTTAAATTTACCTAAAGTCGGAAACCAAGTATATTCCACCATGCGCTCCGTTACTTCAATATCGACTTCTTTTGCTCGCACGTGTACTACATCACCAAAATGCAAAGAAGAAAGCTCTTCGTACATGTCTTCATATTCCAAGGTGTGTTCTAATGCTACCATGCTAATAGTGTGCGTTACTTTCGGTTCATGAATACGGTCTTTATCAAACAATGACTGGCCCCATTTTTTAAGCTCATCAACTGTTTTACATTCCGAATTTTCACGTTTTCCAATTCTTCGGTTACTATCATTTACACCAGCAATTTCTAAAAATCCATACGTGATTGGCTCTTTATCTTGGTCATAATCATTGTCTGGCACGCCACCGATAAGAAAGAGACTATTTATAATTGATTCGTCGTCAAAGTCCTCATCTATAGCTTCCAAATTAACCCCAAAATCAATTCTAAAGCCATTGTCCGATCCAATTTGTTTAACCAGTTTCAAATTAAAGTTATCCATCTCTAATTCTCCACCAGTAACACCTGTTAAATTTTGGTTGCCATTGTTAGAACCAATAATTGCATCGATTGGACCTACTTGTTTTGCTGTAAATTGATGTGTAGTACCGACATTCGACAAATAACTAAACCGTTGCTTAAACGTTAATGCAGCTTTTAAATTGTTCATGATTTGCGTGCCATTTCCGTTAGCAGTAAATGAATTAATAATGAAATTCTTATTTGCCATAAAACCAATGTGTCTTGCTGTCACTGAAACTGACTGCAGATTTTTTTTAATATTGTAAATCTCAAAATATTGATATGACCCATCTTCAACTTGTGCCTTTAAAAAGTTTCCCTTTTTTAAGTACGAGCGATATTGGCCATCTCTTGCATAGTTACCATAGAATCGATACGCACCATTTAACACACGGTTAATTTCTGGTAAATCTTGCCAATCTGGCAAAGCCATTCCGTTATCATTTAAATTTTCAGGAATAGCCGTATATGCATAAATAAAATTTTGTGTCATAAATACGCGCTCCTATTCCAAAACTTAGCTTCTGTGAAATTTCCTGATATATTTAATGTATTTTGACCAGGATTCGTTTTTATCCAACTACCACGAGTAAATAGTGGATTCCCTTCTTGTATTGCTTTTCCCTTTTCGGTATCAATAGTGACGATTCCTGATTGTGTACGCAAAATCGTTAGCGAGTTACTACCAATGTTTAACGTAATATCGCCACCTTTTGAATTAATTTCGATATAAGGAAAAGCAATTTCATCACCGTGATCAGTAATTTCAATTGATTTTGTTTTAATCACTTTTGGTTGTTCGTTTACTTTTCTTTTGAACGGTTGACATCTAAATTCAATGTTAAAGGTATAAAAAACACCCCATTCATTTTTGAATGAAGTTGGTTTACTCATTGTACAAATAGCATCTAAATATTTATCTTCATCATTGTGAGTAATAAGTTTACTTTTACCAGTTAACCATCTTTTGACTGCCGCTAAATTTTCATATGGAATAGTTACATCTTCAATTTCATAATCAAAGGGTTCATAATCATTGAACGTTTCATTAAATTCACCACTTCTTCCGATAATAGAATACGTTTCATATCGTTTATTTGGTAAAACCTCTGACAGCTCATTTTCGATAATACACCCCATATCACGAACTGCATTCAAATCTTTCCAAATGAAATTGGGTTCATCAGGATTCATAAAAATCACGTTGGAACACCTCCTAAGTCATAGAAAGCTTGCGCACTTGCTTTATAAAGCTTGCGATTCATTCGATCTAACTCACTCGGATTATTTGCATCTACATGACCAATATGAACATGTTGTTCAATAGTGTTACCACCTTTCAAAGCACCACCAATTCCACGAGCTTTTTCTTCTGGTGACAATGGAGTTACTGTTGTCTTGCCGTTTTTAGCGGTTAAAAGTTCAGGACCAGCTTCACCAACAATGGCTTGACCATTTAGAATAGTTCCACCTTCTGCTAAATAAGGAATTTTTCCAATATGAAATCCTTTACCGCCAATTCCTGGCACCCATTTAGGTATTTTTATATTGTTTAATCCACCAATAAATCCATTGATTAACGTAATCATGGCATTGATTGGAGCTTTAGCTACTGCAGCGATACCTTCAAAAATACCACCAAAAATGTCAACAACACCTTGCCACGCTCTTGACCAGTCTCCAGTAAATACTCCCGTTACAAAATCAACGATACCGCCAAAAATACGCTTAATTGCATTTACGTAATCGCCAATAATTTTTGCAGCCCCATCCATGGCACCACCAATAAATCCTGTGATGAAATCAAAAGTAGATTTTGTCGTATCTTTCAAAACATTAAATACTCCAACCACAATATCTTTAATTACTTTAAAAGATGTATTGATAAAATCCCTAAACCAACCGATTTTATTATATGCAACTACGATTGCAGCTACCCAAGCGGCAACCGCCGCAATTACTAAACCAATTGGTGACGCGATAAAAGCAATAACTGGAATCAAACTACTAATGGAACTAGCAAGTGTTCCTAAAACTACTAATACTGGACCGATAGCAGCAACAACACCAGCTATCATTAATATTGTTTGTTTTGAACCTTCATCTAATGAACCAAACCAATTTGAAAATGCAGTTACAAATTGAGAAACTTTTTCTGCAATATCAGCTACTATAGGTATCACAACTTCCCCAACTTGTCGCATTGCATCAGCAATTCTTAGTTGCGCCTTTTCCATTTTTCGTGCTGGTGTATCATCCATTTTATCAAAAGCTTCTTGAGTAGCACCTGCTGAATCATTAATTTGTTTTAAAATTTCATTGTATTCAGAACCCTCACCTTTTGAAAGTGTTAGTGCTGCAGTTCCTGCTTCAACAGATCCAAACATATCATTTAATGCTAAACCATTCTTATGAGCATGTTCATTCATCAAATTAAGAACATCAGATAAATTATTCCCTTCATCCATTAATTGTTTAAATGATTTTCCTGCAATCTCTTTCAAAGCTTTATCAGCTTGACTACCAGTTTTTCCTAACTCATTTAACATGGCTTTTACCATAGTTCCAGTTTCTGCTGTAGCAATACCATTTTTTGTCATAACAGCATAAGCAGTTGATAATTCATTCATCCCTACATTATTAGCATTAGCTATTGGAATTACTTTCCCCATAGATGAAGCTAACTCATTTACAGTTGTTTTACCTAAATTTTGAGTAGAAATTAAATAATCCGAAATTTTTCCTGCATCAGTAGCTTTTAAATTATATGCATTAATCGTTGTTGTTAATAAATCTACCGCAGTTGCAGTTTCAGTAAAACCACCCTTAGCCAATTTAACTGCATCACCCACAAAATTAACAGCATCAGCTTGATCAACTGATGCTGATATAGCTGAATAAACTGATTCAGAATATTCTTCAAAGGACACACCCATTTCTGTTGCAGTTTTTGCAATTTCATTTTTATATTTTTGAAAATCAACTTGACTTGAATCTAAAAGAGTAGAAACTTTAGCAAATTGTGTTTCTACTTCTATTGCTTGCTTAGTAGCAAAACCACCTATTGCCATGATAGGTACTGTCACACCTGCAGTTATTTTAGTACCTACTCCTTTAATTTTTTCGCCAGCTTCGCCTATTTTTTTTATATTATCTGCAGCAAATTTTGAAGCTTTTTCTTGCTCTTTAAGTTCCTTATTGGTTTTGTCCAACGCATTTTTTAAATTATTTTCGGCAGTTTCGGCTTGTAGCAAACGATCATATAATTTTTTACTTTCTTTTGAATTTTCACCAGTTGCTTTTACCGATTCCTCATACTCTTTTCGTAACATTTTTGTACGTTTTTCAGCTGCTTCTGTTTGCACTTGTAGCTTTTTTTGTTGAGCTACTAATTTTTGGGTTGCAGTAGCATCATTCCCTAATGCTGAAATATGAGCCTTGTACTCTTTTGCTGCGGTATTCATCACTTGATTAATTTCTTTTATAGTTTGTGCATATTGTACCTGTCCATCCATTTTAAATCGTAAAACAACATCTGATTCATGCTTTGCCAAATTCTCACCTACTTTCTAATTAAAAAATGGTGTTTGATCCATCGTATAAATCCTATCATTCTGTTCAAACTCGAACGCATCAGGATTATTTCTACGCAAATAAAAAATGAACTGCTTTAACCAAAAATTTGGCGTACAGTTCATAAAAAAATTTACATCCCAACCAAACAAGTCCATTGCTACATTTAAATAAAAATCCCAAGGTACTTCTAATTCTTCCGTTTCTTGTGATTTCGGTTGTGGTTGTTTCGATTTTTCGGTTGCTTTTTTACCGTTTCTAAATCTTTTTGCTGAAAGTTTCCATTCATGAAAACACCCATTACTGTTTCATAAGCACTGACAATTTCATTGATTGCAATGGCCCCTTCCAATTCTTTAATCGTGCATTCAGTACCTCCTGCTCTTACCATTCCATACATTAACGAACGAATAAGTTTTAGTTCATTACCTGTTAACAGCACTTTTCCTTGCTTCAACATATTGTTTAGATCACGTTCAAAAACAGGGTATGGTTTTCCATAAGCTTCCTGAATAAAATCCAGCGCACTCATTGAAAACATGATTGGGATTTTTTCGCCTTGAATATCAATATAATCAACATTAACATCAACATTTACTAAATCACGTAACTTCGCCATTATTCAGTTCCTCCTGTTGGTGGTGCCGTTTCAAGTTGTGCTTCGTCATAGATGACTTCACTCATGAATTTTTCAACCGTCATATCGGTAACTGTAGAACGAACAGAATTATAATCAGATTTAATAACATCATTCATTAAAAGACCAGTTGCAGTCATTGTTAATGAGATATCTTTCACGTCAATATCTTCCGTTGTCGTCTCTAGCTCATGTTCTGTTGCAATTGAAATTTGCACCTTCGGATACCAAAAGGCGCTCTTTTCACCATTGGATAATGGGCCAATCGCACCTAATGCAAAGTAGGGCATCTCTTTCGGTGTCGATTTTGAAAAGGCAACACCATTTTTGCTGGCCATGCCTTTCATTTGATCCCACAGAGCAACTGGGAATGACACGTGTGTCAACGACAATTCATGTTGCGTTTCACGACTCACGCGAGTGAACAATTTGTTTGATGCCCATTTTTCCTTAGTGGTTCCGTTCCCTTTAATTCCTAGTTTTACAATATTTGGTAACCGCCAAATTTCAGTATCAAATACTGGTGCTGATGTTACAGTTTCTGGCTGTGTCCACATCGCAATGAATAAGTCATCTACGCCGATTGGATACAATAATTGTTTATCTTTGTTTTCAATAGTTGCCACACTATTCACCCTTTCAATTCATTCATAATTTTTTTAGTCATGATTGACTCAATTTGATTTTTGTATTGTTCAAAAGTACCACTTGCAAAATTTTGCGCTCGTTGTTTTGTCGTTCCGTTTTCTGCAAAGCGCCAATAAAATTTTGTGTTTTCAAAGAAAACTTCCACGCCTTCGGTTGTCATTTCGATTTTTATGTGGTCCCGCATATGTTCTTTCTTTAAAAGTGATTTGGGAACTTTTGGTAGAAGTTTATTTAAATAAAACGTTGCAGCTTCTTCTAATGATTGTTGTGTTACTTCTTCTGTCACTTTGGCTATATTTCCTAAATAATCACTCATATCCGAAAAACCGTTATTCTCCATACACCGACACCTCAGTGTAAAAATTAGTAATGGTATCGTCATTCTCATCACCTTGAATTGAACTAAATCCATTGAAATGAACACCGTTTAACTTAAAACTGTTTTTTAATGGTTTCAAATCTTTTTCGGTACCATCGGTAAAAAGCGACACTTGATACAATGCTTTAGTAGCGATAAACGTATTAGAAGCCCACTTTTGATTCTCAGCAAAATAGGAATAAACTAGGTATGGATAAGCTGTTTCACTCGGTGCTTTATCACGAAAGAATTTATAACCTGAATCAATTAATGATTTTCTGAATGTTTCAAAATCAGTCAACATAAGCCAAACTCAACTCCATTTCTCGTTTATCCATATTTGTGTAAATACGAGTGATTTTATAGGTCACAGAATCGATTCTAACAGCGCTAAACTTTTCTGTGATAGATTTATCCAATCTCACTTTAATCCGTCTGACAACGTCTGTTTTGGCTTGCTGTGAAAGATATTTTTCTTGTGCAGTTACTCCAATATCTTCGTACCATAAAAGCCTATTAAGTTTATAGGTCGTAACTACTTTATCGTTCGAATCTGTTTCTTCTTTTACATTTAGCAAGTCCGCTTTCCATCGAAACCTATTCGTCTGCCTCTTCGGCATGTTGAATCACTCCTTGGATGATAAATGGCGTGATCGCATTCAACGCCTTATCTAATTCATCTTCTGAAACACGATATTCATAAGCAATACCAGCAACCATCAAAATTAAATATTCTTCTTGCCCTCCAGTTGCAGTTTTTACATAATTTTTTGCCATATTTAAATAAAAAGAGAGCATGGAATCATCCATCCCCTCTTCAAAATGAATATGTGCTTTGAATTTTTCTTCTAAAGATAATGTTTCAGCTTCGTTATTCACATTAACCACCTACTGGTTTTGTAATTTCATAACGATAAACAGCTGGCTCGAATGGTGAGTAAACTAATTGTCCATCTAACAAGTTGTAAATTTGGAAACCAACTTGATTTTTTCCAGAGAATTTTTCAACCAATTTTTGAATTTCTAACGCTCCAATAACTTCTTGAATTTTGAAAGCAGAAAAATCACCAAAATATAATACTGGTGTATCTGGTTCACCTTTTTTATCTGCTGCATCGGTCCAATCAACTGGATAACCAACTAATTGATAACCAATACCACCTTCTGCTTGCGTGAATGGTCGTAACAATGGGAATCCATCATCTGTTTTCATTTTTTCAATAGCAGTTAAAGCTGCACGATTAATAATAAAACGACCTTTTTTCATTACTTCTGTTACTGGTGTATTTTTAAATTCAATCAATGCATCATATAATTTTTGACCAGCACCTGCAGCTGTTAAATCTACAGGTTTTTCAAATGCAACAGCTTTTTTAGCTAAAGCTCCTGGGTTTTCATTTCCTGCATCGTCGCCATTAAACATATAATTAATTTCTTTGCGAACATATGCTTTTTTCAATTCTTCTACAACAATATCTTCTACTGGCACACCAGACATTTTTAATAGTTTTTTCGTTACAGTTGCTAATGCATCAAATTCTGCTGGATCAAGTAAAATTTCGTCAAATTGAATCGCTGTTTCAGCAATATCTGTCGTACGTTCTTTTTTGTTTACATTAGCCTCTGCTTTTTTCACAAGAATTGGATACTTCACATCGCCAGCCGTGCGAATCACCGTTCCGTATTTACGCAATAAGTTTTCTTCTTGAGCATAAGAAATCACTTCGGATGCAATCACTTCTGGTACTGTCACTGAACCATTGCCTGTTTCAATACCTAATGAACGTGCTTCACTTTCTGAAATATTACCAATAACAAAATCAGCAAATGCTTTACGAATTTGTTTTTCACGTTGTTCATTAGACATCGCATTTCTAGCCTCCATTCCTTCATGAATTGTGCGTAACAAGCCATCACGCTGTTCTTGACTAATCATGCCGCCACGATTTTCTTCGTTTTTATCATTGTTATTTTCGTTCGTATCTTTTTCACGATCTTCTTTATTTTCATCATCATTATTATCGGATTTAGCGGTTCCATCATCGCCTTTACCGTCACCAGATTCTGAATTATCATCCCCTAATTCAGCTTTAATGGCTTTTAATTCATCGATTAAACCATCAATTTCTTCATTAACTGAATCTAAATCTGCTTCACGCACTTCTCCAGATTCAATTTTGCCTTGTAAATCACTTAATCGTTTCTCGTGACGAGCTTGTAATTGACGCAATAATTCTTTGTTCATAATAAATTCCTCCTACGCTTCAAGCGCTGTTTTAATTTTTTCAATTAATTTTTTTCTAGTTTTAATATCTTGCTTCATTTCTTGTTTGTTTCTTGCTAGTGCTGCTTCTGTATCTTCGTAAGCAGGCAAAGAAACAATAGAAACTTCATACAATTCGACTTCATGGATAGTTCTTAAAACTGGGTCTGAACTATAATCCCAAGTTTCTTCCGTTGGATAAAAACCAAAGCTACACTGATTAATGTCCCCACGTGACATTGATTGAATCAAGTCATTGGCAACAGTTGTATTGGGCAACTCAACTTCAAATCGTAGTCCCTTATCATCTTCTTCAAGTTTCAAAGTTCCACTTCTTGTGCGCCCTAATACTTTGCCCCAGTCATGATCGAATAAACAACGAACATCAGAATTTGACAAAGCACGACTGAAAGCTCCAGGCTTAATCACTTCATTTAGGCCTTCCCATAATTCTGTTGGACTATTAAACACCGCCGCATAGCCAGTAACAATCTGTGTTTGACTATCTTCTTCGCTTCTTGTTTTAAGGTTTGTGATGTCAAATGTCCGAATTTCCTGTTTCTTCATTCTTACCACCTCCCTTCAAGTCATCCTCTGTTGTCAATGAGTTATCGGTAGCATTCTTTTTGCCGATTTCCGTTAAATCATTTGAAATATAGACGGCTTGTGTTGCTTCAGTATTTTGTCTAGGAAAACCAAGCATTTCTGCCACATTATCAGGACTGGTAATACCAGTTCGAACAATGTTGTACCCAATATTTGTTTTGGTGGAATAAGGTACAAAGTCCAAAATATTAATTTTCCATTCCACTCGATAACCAGAATTAGGCACAAAAAAAAGAGCCGAGTAATGCTCGCTCTTATTTTTTAATATTGGTTTAATTGCTTTGTTGTGCAGATACATCATTGCTTTTTCAATATCTGTTCTCATTAATGCTTGATAAGTATTTACATCTATTCCTAAAAATTTTCCTAGGTCTTTTTTATAAACACCCAAATAATTAAGAATAGCTGCATCATCAATTGGGCTTTTTAAAGTATCAATTGAGTATCCTTTACCTAAAGGAATCATTTTAACTGAATGACTATCATTATCTTGCGTTTCCTCCAACTGATTTAAAATAGCTTTTACTATCTTTTGTTGAGCGCTGTTATTTGGATTGATATGCGCATCCAGCTTTAACAAGAAAGCAAGCAAGCCGCCTTTCTTATATTTTTCTGTCAAAACCTTTTCAGCACTTAAAACACCTTCTAGCGTGCTTTTTGCAAGATCAATAATTCCAGCACCTTTTAAGGAATCCACACCAATATTTTTTATATGACGAATCATACTCCCTGGTATTGGTTGGCCATTCATTGAAAATTTTTCAATCAAACGATCATCTAATTTCGTTTGAACACCATATCCTAAATGTAACTGGTCATTATCTGTAATAGGAAAAGCTTCTCCATTGATTAACAATGTATTTGTTTCAAGCTTTGCAAATTCAAAACCAGTTAAATAATCATTAGGATTTTTCAATATGTTTAGTAAGAAATGGTTTTTGACTTCTTCGCCATCAGGGCCAATTACTACTGGCTCTGCTAGTGCAACTTGATTAGAAATATCTTGTACCAATTCATAAACATCAGACGATTCCATAATAGAAGAATCGTTAACAAAACGTTGTGAATATCTTGTTACATTGCCATAAATATCTTCAATCCAGCCACGCTTTTCCAAAAATCCATATACAGCATTTGAAAGTCTATCTCTTAGCTTCAAAATCTCACCGCCTTTCTATTATCGATAGATAGAATCTAAATATTCATCCATATCATCTTCGTTGACATCAATCATTTGATCCATTGTTTCCTTATGCGCACAAAGAAAAGCAACAAATCCATCGATCTTTTTCTTTGACTGGTTTTTACTTGGTACTTTACGACCTTGAAAATCCATTTTGACAACCACATTTAAAGCGCAATACAAAAATAAAGGATTATCAAACATAATCCTTTGCTCATAAAATAATCGCTCGGCATCTTCAAGCGGCGAGTTCAATACTCTTGCGTACTGATCAACTTGCACACATTCCAAGCCTAAATTTTCCAATTTTTCAACTAATCGGTCACTCATTGCTGGATCATAATTGACTTGTTGAACATCATAAAAATCCATGCAATCTTCAATAAAATGAAATATTTGTTCTTGGTCAATTAACTTACCATCACAAAATTCAACAAATCCTTGTTCTGCTAATTCAGAATACGGCACATTATCTTCCTTTTCTCGAAAATCAATATTTTCACTAGGAATAAAATATAATTGTTTTACTTTGAGTATCGCTCTTCCTTCGGCATCCCATGTAGGAAAATTTAATGATACGCAAGTTAAATCTCGGCTTTTAGATAAGTCCAAACCAATCCAACAAGGCTCCCCACTTAAGTTTCCTAATTCATTTGTGGGAACCAAACACGGTTCCACTTGATCTTGTTCAAAGAAATTATCTGCACCATTCACAAACACATCTAAATGCTTCGTTAAAAATTCAGCTTTCGAGTGAGCGGAACGTTGCGCAGTTTTAAAGGCTGATTCTAAAGCAGACAAATCAACAGATATTCCCCAGTTAGGATTGCACATTTCCCAAACTTTTCTATCTGTCCAATCGTATCCCTTATTTGGTTCATAAATCAAAACAAAGTTTGAATCATTATCATCGCGCTTCAAGACTTCTTTTGCTTCTTTATAAACACGAATACCAACCGAACTACTTCCTTTACCAGCTGTAGAAATATTAAACATTAACGGCTGTGGCAATGAAATTTGTGCAGATTTAAAGTTATCGTACTGCTCCATTTTCTCTTGTTTATGCAGTTCATCATTTAAAACAAAATATGGATTGGAACCTTCTATATTATCAATGTTTTTTGTCTGAACAATAAACTTATTTGTATAAGCCATATCTCCATGTAAATAGTCATACGTAATACTTGAAACGGTGCCTTTTGGACCTTTAAATATTTTAGTCCCATCTAATAGCACTGGATTATTTAGGATAGTAGCGGCAAAAGGCTTAGCAGCATACTGAGCTTGCGCAAAATCAGAAGCACATGCATAGCAATCGACAGATAAGGCACCTTCGCCATACATAGCATACCCCAACGCCCCTACGGCTATTAATGTTTTCCCATTTTTCTTTGGTATTTGTACGTATGCCTCACGAGTAACACGGACTACTTGCCCTTTTTCATTTTCTTTTACCCAGCCATAAATCCAAGAATAAATGAATTTTTCCCATGGCTCTAAAATAAATGGTTTACCTACCATATCGCCTTTTGTATGAACAATAAAAGATTCTACCCAGTCCATCATTTCATTTGCACGATCAACATCAAACCAAATATCTTTTCGTTTCTTCCATCGATACCAACGATCTATTGCTAAACGAACCGTTTTTGGATATTTCTTAGAATGCTTTCGAACTTCTTTCGCAAATAAATCAGCATAATTTACACCAGGTTCAATCATGTTTCATTCCCTGCCTTTTTACGCCATTTTTTCCGATGTTCTGCCAATTCATCTACAGGCTTTTCTTCTGGCCGTTTCATTTCTTCATCTGCTCTAGCTGTTGAACCACCAGTAATTTGTCTGCCTGTTTTTGACTTATTGGTCAATCCTAATAAATCCAATGCTTTCATTTTTTTATCGGCCCAAACTTCGACTTGTTGCGCTAGTGGATGCTTGCTATTGTTAGTAGCTCCAGCCTTATTTGTTGTTTTTTGGGTTTCGGGAAATCCTTTTTCTTTCCACAGCATATATTTGTATTGGTAAACTTCAAAAATATCCAAGTATGATTCAATCAATGGATCAAGAGTAATAGTGTATAAATCAGACTTGCGCATAATTTCTAAAATTCGCGTTTTTTCATGATTAACTTTTTCATCAATAATCGCTTTACGTTGCGCTTTTGTGGTCATTTTTTATACACCCCCCTTTTATTTTTAAAATTTTTGACCTAACGACACGCGTGACTGCCCCCTACCCTATCCCCCGACAAAAAATTTGAATCGAATTTGATAGGGGGGCTTCATTTTTTAAAATAAGATGGAAAAACTTTTTTCTCATCTGCTTCATTTTCTTCAATCACATGACACTTCGGACACAACAAACGAATATTGTTTGGATCAAGCTTGAGCATTTCGTTCTTCTTGATTGGTATTATATGATGCCGATGTGCTTGCCTTCCAAACACAAAACGACCACACCTTTGACAACATCCATTTTCTCTTTCATAGACAAAGTCAGCGACATCCTGCCATGCTTTTGTTCGATAAAATGATTTGTTGTCATGATGATAAACATTGCTTGGCTTTTTCTTTTTTCTAGACTTCCTAGCATGTTCGGAACAATAAGCCCCTTTTTCTGTTGTATTAGAGCAACCTTCAAACTGACAATAACGCATTATTCAGATTCTTTAATAATATTGAGAATGTCACCTTTTGCACGTGCAGCACTTGGAATCTCAATACCTTTTCGTTTTGCATATTCACGCAATTCTTTTACATTCATTTCTTCTAATACAACAGATTCATCAGACGGAACAATCTCATCTTGTTCTTCATCATCATCATCATCATCACTTGCAGTTGTTAATAATCGTTCGCCTTTAATTCCATCAGTATCAATCGTTACATTCCCAACAGTAATTGGTAAACCACCAACATATAAATCAGCTTCTTTACTTAGCATTGATTCAGGATTTTCAGTAACTTCAAAATCAGGTTCTTGACCTTTAGGTACAAACACATTTCTTTTTTCTTCGGTATCCCAATACTCTGTGCCAGATGCTGAACTTCTAGTTAATACACGCATTGTTTATCTCCTTTCAAAATGAAAAGACGACAACTAAATGAATAGCTGCCGTCTTTGATATTTTTTGACAATATTAGAATAACACATGAAAATCAATATGTCGGTACTATGTTGGTACTGTACGTACTATACTTTTTTAGAAAATTGAACCATTCGCATAATTTCAGCATGTTTATTTTTTATATACTGATAACTATAGCCAGTTTCTTTTGCTATTGCTTCAAGTGTTAAACCTTCAACATATTTCAATTTTAAAATCTTTTGATTTAAACCTTTGAACTTATCAATAAGTTCAATAATTTCCTTGCGCTCTTTTTCAAGTTGCTCTACTCTCTGATTCAATTCTTTGATCACTCCCTTTAGGTGATTTTGTTTTTCTAATGAAGTTAAGAACGTTTGATGTTTTGCTAAATCGCCATCACTATCTATATAATTGGACCATCGAGCATATTCTTTTTCGTTTAGTTCAATAGACAATTTTAGTTCAAATAATTCATTATCAATAGCAACTAATGAATTTACCCATTCATATATTTGAATCACCCCTTATTCTAAAAAGTGTGGCTGTCATCACTTTGTACATACTTTTATTTTGAAAGTGTGGCCGATTAAACCCTTACTCTCTCAATGGTTTTGACTTGTAAGCCACAGAAGCCACACTTTTTTTGACTATCTTATTTATAATATATATACTATTATTCTTCTTTTTTTCTTTAAGTAATAAAAAAAAGTATGAAAAGTATGGACAGTAGTATATAAAGTCAATAGTATCAATGTTTTATACGAGCCATACTTTTCAAAAAAAAGTGTGTACAAAGTATGGCTTTTTACAAAAAGTGTGGCTTTTATTCTGTTTCATTAAATTTATAATAAAAATATCTTTTGCCCATCATTCTGCGTTGTGTTTTTTCATAACCTAAAGATTTGAGACGTTGTGTAAATTTTGTTTGTGTATATGGCTTACTTCCAGATTCCTCACAAGTTTTCAAGTATTCGTCATAAACACCTTTTGTTGTCATATTCTCGTCAATCCCACATTGATGAATAAACGTTAAAATAGAATCACTTTCAACAAAATATTCTTCTGTGACTTTCGCGACAGTTTCAGAAGAGGAAAGTTGGCCGCCATTGTTAATAATCCGTTCCATAGCTTTTAAAGCAAGATTTAATAAGTAAGACTTCGCGTTATCAGACGATAATTTTTCGTCAATTTTTGGGTCTGCTTTTTTGACTTTGTTTTCACATGGAATAATCACCACACGACGAGCAATCCCACCTGATTTATCTTTAAACGTTGGCATTTCGTTTGCTGTGAAAATTAACGTTGCTTTATTCTTTAATTTATATGGCTTGGAATAAATCGGACGAACCATAATAGTGTTTCCTGATGCCAATGTTTTAAAATTCATCGATTTTTCCATATAGCCAGCATCAATATCATCTCCGATGTTTACAAGCTTACCTTCTAATTCCATCACAGACGTTTGGTCATTGAATTGCTCTAATGCTAGGTTTAAACCTAAATCCCCAATAAATGAATTAAGCATTTCTAAAAAAGTGGATTTTCCATTTGCCCCAGATGAGCCAACCAAGAAAAATACTTTATGCGGAAAACCTGCAGTCATTAAAATATGACCAAGCAACTCTTCAACGATTATGCGTAAATCTTTCTTATCTGAAACGAGAAAGTTCAGAAATTCATCAACAGTTTTATCATATGCATCTGGATCGTAATCAACATCTAAAAAGAAAGGCGTAAATTCCTTAGTTGACATTGGAATAATTTCAGCACCGTCTAACATGAAATTATTTCTAAACTGAATGGGAAAATCTGTAGCTTCGATCAATTCACCTTTAATTTTTAACAAGTCTAAAATTTGTTTCCATTTTGCTGGCAGTAGTTTTATGCGCTTATCAATTTTTCGTAGTAGCTTGTTTTGGTCGTTAATCCAATAATTATCTTCTTTATGAAAAATAGAACCATTGAAAAACTTCACCTGAAATTCTTTAGCCAACGCTTCACTCGTTATAATCATGTCTTTTGGATCAAGATATAACTGTTCGCGAATTTCTTTCTCATTCACCGAATTAACCAATGCATGAATATCAGTAGCTGGCAGTGATTCTGCATAGACATCATTATTAATAAATTCAGCTATTTTCATTAATGTATCGTAATCAAGTTCGTACATTTCACGAACTGTCATCAAATGAGAATAGAGCGAACTGTTTCTTGCTCCTTCTTTCATGCCAGCAAGTACATTTTTTACTTTTACTGGCAATAATTCGAGTGGCAAAGTAGGCAGATCATCAAACATTTCAAATGTGCCATGCATTTTTCTAAGTTGGCCATTTTGTTTAATTGTTGCTGTTGATTTATTGCCTGTTTTGTAATCAACTAGTGCACCTGAAACCGTTAATTTCTTGGTCCAGTTTTTTAATAGAATTTTATGGCCATTGATTTGGACAGGTCGTTTATAGTAAAGGTGAATACCACGTTTGGTTTCAAAAGCCATAGTTGGATATTTTTCTAATAATTTACGGCCAATTTCTGGGAACTCATCAAAATCAACAACAACTGTTTCTTTGTTTAACAAAATAGCTGCGTTATCTAATTTTGATAAATCAGTATAGAAATCATCCAAACTTTTTTGGTCTGGCTTTTTCTCGCCTGGGCTTAATTTTATAAAATTTAACACACTATTTTTTCACCTGCCTTAGAAAATATTTTTTTCAATTTGGTTAATATACCACTGAACATCAATATCTTTTTTTGTAGCCATACTTGAAGATAAAAATTTATCTGGCGACCCTGGTAGTTTTGAATGTAGGTCTTTTTTTACTTGAAAAACACCACCGCATTTTTTGTTCGTGGTTGCAATTCCACACACTGTATTATTTATTCGTTTGTACGTTTGATTTACTCTTTGTTCGATGTGTTCAAAATCGCCTTGTAATTTACCAATATAATAAAAATCTTCAATGTCGCCATTTTTGAATTGCTGGATAACAAAATCTTGTGGTTTGATGTTAGCAACTACATTTGCAAACACACCAGCACTGACAATTGGCATATTATTAGATAAATAAGTAGGTGGTGCAAATATTCCTTTACGAATAAAATCACCATCAGTTGTTTGGAACACATAATCATTAACCGCTTTTTGCCATACTTGTTTTATTGATGTGACAGACACAATCACATGCAATTGTTCACACCAACGATTTAATAAATCCCGAATCAGTGGCTCCATGATTGGATTTATCTTTACAAGAATGCCGTCAGTGTTAGTTTGAATTAATTCTTCAACAAAATGTTCCAAAACCAAAATCAAATGCGTAATGATTAATTGACCACTAACTGTTACTGAAAAAAACTTTTGTGGATCATACATAGCTGAATAAGGATTATTCATTGAGCCATTCACTGCGTTAATTAACGTCTTGTAAGTTAGTTTTTCTGTCTGAACCTTTTTATCGTACAAATCAGAAAAAGCACTAGGATTTTTTATACTTCTACTTAGAAAATTATTATTCAAAATAATAGTTGGAAAGAACTGCTTCACATCTATAAGTAAAAAATGTCCTTTTCCTTTATATTTTTCTTTTGCTGCATGCAACCCACCAAAACCATATATATGCGTTAACCCTGCTAATGTCATTTTGAACTTTTCCGTTTTGAGTTTTTCCTCTAGCGTATTCTTATAATTATTTTTTATTGATTCATAGAAATTTAACACGCGGTCAGGTAGTTCGTTCTTAGGTACATTTTTATCAATATCAAAAAATAAAATATTGGGGCGCTTCGGCATTTTCTTAGCTTGTAAAATTTCTGCAGCTAAATTTGCACGTGTTTTTGTCACAGATCGTGGTGATAAATTAAATTCTTTCACTATCTCGAATTTTGTTTCTAAATATTCTTCACGTTCTTCAAAAATCTTTTCGCATACGTCAATTCGCTTCTTGCAAAATTCCTCTAACGTTTGCGCTGAAATATCCATACGTAAATTGAACGCTATTTCTTCAATAGTGCAATTTCTGGCTTCTTGGCTTAAATCAATACAAAGCTGTTTTTGTAAAAATGAACTTTTTCCATCAGTTAAAATTTTGGCCAAAAATTTATCTGTTCCACGATGATTACCATAGCTAACAAGATAAGTGACAGATGAAAGAGCCTGTGTTAGGCTCTCTCTGTCATTTGCGATAGTATACATGTTATCTGTTTTGAAAACTGCCAGCCAATCATTTTTATTTTGGTATAACCAGTAAAAAGTAAACATTGGCCAAGCCCCTTTCTAAAAATTATCCCAACGATCCTCATCGTCTTTTTTATCACTTATAAATGGCTTTAAGAGCAGCCACGTTATCCCTAACGTGACTACTATTCCTAAAGCAATAAATATCTTAATTAGAAAAAACGCCATTTTAGTTTCCTTCTTTAACTACTGTATTGGCTCCATTTGTTGTAACCCAGCCATGTTTTTGTCGTGCTTGCGCTTCTGTATAGCGAATCAATTCATCTGTTACTGATTCAGCTACTTTTTTGTTCGCTTCTGCCTCTGCTTCGGCTGCTTTAGTTTTCTTATATGCTTCACTGTCTGCTTGCGTTTTTGCTGTCTCAGCATCTAATTTTGCTTTTTCATTTTCTTGACCAGCTCGGATAATCGCATCAATCGATTTTTGTGTGTCAGTATCTACTTCTGGTACACCCACTGTGACATCTTCTACTTCAAAACCTTTGCTTTCTACAGCTTTAGAAAAGTTTTCCAATAAAGCAGCTTCCACTTTTGAAGAATCGCCTGATAAGACACTAAGCAAGCTATATTTTGAATAAACTTCACGAGCTTCTTTCTGTAGCTTTGATTTTAGCCAGCCTTTTTCAATATCTTCACTGGTAATATTGCCAAATTCTTTGTACATTTTTGCAGCTTTTGTTGCATCGATTTTGTAATCATATTTAATATTTACCGTTGTTTTTTTACCATCAGATGTTGAAACTGAAACATCTTTTGCTTGGATCGTTTGTAAACGAATTGGATATTGAGTAACTTTATCAAGTCCTACAAATTTTACCCCTTGCGTAAGTACTTCATCACGGACACCGCCATTCATTGAGTAGCGGACACCTACATAGCCATTATCAATTTTTTCAAAGAATTTAAACGCTCCTACTGTCCCTAAACCTAATACAACTACTGCACCAATTCCTAAACCAACTAATTTGTTTTCGCTCATAATAAAATCCTTCTTTCCTAATTTTTAAAATGGAATTTCTTCATCAGAAATAACAGACACATCATCGGCTTCTGATTCATCTTCATACGCAACAAAATCATAATTTTTATATGGTTTTGATGGGTCTTTTTTATTTGGTGATGAGGTAATCACTAAAATATATTGACTACCGATTACATCTTGAAAAGCTGCGGCAAGTGTTTCTTCATCTTCCCAATCATCATCAGTCAATTGCAAACCAACAACGCTTGCCAGTTTCCCTACTAATTTGATGTTTTTATTTAAAATAAATGGTTTTACTGCATTTTCATCAAAACCTAAGTTAATAAATTCCTTTCGTCCTGCAGCTTCACCAATAGTGACTTCATTTGTGAAAGACAAAGCTTCCCAGCCACTATTGAAAATTTTATGCTCTACATTTCCCAACGTTACATCATATTCACCATCAGGAAGTCCATCAAAATCTCCTGCATTTGGATTGTCTGTTTTTGGATCGAATCCTGCTAATACTTCACTTGCTAAATCTTTTAATCCCATGTTAAATTCCTCTTTTCAATATATTTTTAGTTTTATTTTTTTGTTGTCTTTTAAATTTTTGGTTTGATACGACGTTGAACACTCGCTGTTTTTGCTGGTTCCACTTTAGATGCCGTTTGATTAACTGGTGCTGTCGCTTTTGCCTTTTGTTTAGTTGGCTTAGTTTCACTAACTTCATCAGTTGCTTTTTCACTGGGTGTATCTTCTGCTGATTTCAAGATATCTTCGTTTTGCTCTAATTGCTTAACAATCTCATCTTGCTTTTTCTTTGTTGTTTTTGCTGTTCGTCCAAAAACTCCAGTGATAGTATCTAAAATTCCTAGAATGGTGTCATCATCAACTTGATCACGCATATAGTCTTTGCGACGTGCTTTTGCTACTCGAATATAATTCTTTCCAACTTTTTTACATTGAATAGATAAGTCACAATTACCATTTACAATATTTTGATGTTTTTCTTTCAATGAGGGAATCTCAATTTCTGTAGTCCCTTCAAGTTTTGTCGCATTTCTTGAAATGTAGATAACATTCATTGGTAATGATTTCAATTCAATGACCAGCTGTTGAAAAATGTTAGTAAATGCTGCGTACCCTTTTCCGTATGGAATATCACCTAAAGTTTCAACATCTTCTTTGTCACAGATATATTGCTCTATCATTACTACAATATCGTCAATTACATCAAGAACCACTGTTTCGTAAGTGTGTTTTTCAGTCTGTAACGCAGTAATTAATTTATCTAGCTGATCAATCACTGAACGTTTAATCTTTCCGTTTGAATCTTTAATATTTCTAAGCTGAACGGATGGCACAGTGTTTGCTTCTGCATTTCCATCAGTGTTAAAAATAACTGGGTTTGGAAATTGTGAAGCTAGAAAAGATTTCCCACCCATAGTAGGCCCCCAGATAAAATAATTACGTGGTGTATCTTTTGGAGTTTGTGGTTTGTTTGGTGGTAAAATACTCATGCTAAAAATCCTCCTTCAACAATTTCTTTGCTACGTGCAAATTCTTCGGTCACTTGTGCTTCATAGTAATCACCAAAATCTTTATGGTTTTTAGAAACAATGTTTTGTTTAATCACTGATCCTTCGGTTTCATCAATAATTTTTTGAATTTCTTCTTCGGCTTCTTTCCGTGTAGTAGCATAAAATTTTCGTGTATTTTGTAATTTTCTAATCATGTTATTTTTCCCCTTTACTTTCTGTAATTTTTATAAAACCTTTAACTGGTGATTTTTTTAAATACTTGTTGTAAATATCAGGCTTTTCTTTTTTTAATGTTGTACTATCAACTGATTCACGAATAGTTGGTAAAATACGAGTAATCACAATGTCGCCAGTATCAATACTTTTAATATCTTGTTCTTCCATTTTTTGGTAAAGAAGCTCACGGAACTCTTTTTGTTGTTCTTTTAATTGTTTAATTTTCTTGTTAAAGTCCAACATTTCAAGTTCAAAGCGTTCTACACGTGCAACTAATTTATTTACATCATTCCCGATAGAATAATATTCAGTTTCAGTCATATCAGGTTTTTCTTTTAAGTATTCCACACGAATCCAAAAAGTTTCGATTGAATCCAGAATCTTTTCAATTTGTCCTTCATCGCGTTCAACTTCTTTTATTTTCAATAATGAAGAATCAAATTCTAAATCAAAATCTGTTGGTCTTTGATACATGGCCAACCAGCCATAATCGCATCCTGTTTGGTAGAAATAAAGTTGCATTTGAGCTTCATAAACAGCAATTGTTGGTTTTGTTCCATGTGTTTTAATTTCCAATAAAATTTTATTTTCGTTATCAATACCATCAACATTTGAACGAATATAGTCATCCTTATCTATAAATGTTTCTGGATGAAAATTTAAGCTATTCATGGTATTAATGTACTCACGTATAGCAGGCTCCATTTTGTTACCAAAATTTATATACGGATTGCTAATTTGTTCTGGTACTACAATGCCGGCTTTTTCTTTGGCCAATTCAAATTGTGTTTTATATTTCGAAAGGCCAAGAATAACTGGTACATCTGAACCACCAACATATTGTGTACGTTTTTCAGTTACATTTTTATCTTGCTTTTGCACACCAAACATGTTATTCCTCCTGTCTTTATTGTGTTATTATTTAATTTAAAAGGTGGTGATTATTTTGACATTCAAAAAGTGGTTAAAAACTTTTGAAAGTGTAGATCATCCAATTGGAGATTTAGCCAGAGATGTTCTATCTGATAAAGATTTTCCCAACAAGATTAATAGTGTTGAAGATATTACAGAGTATTTAGGTAGTAAGAGAGCATCAACTGCTGCAATTTCTACTGCTGAAAATGCATATTTATACTATTCTCTTGATGAAAATTTAGTTGCTTATGTTAATAACGAATTAGTTTGGCGAAATAAAGATTAAAGTTTCAAACTGGGATGGAAGTTCAATCAACTTGTGGTCATATTTTTTCATCAAAGTAATCATGTACTCTTGATAAATACCACATTGATAAGATTGAATTTCTTTCCTTTTTTTTAGTTCTTTTAATAACTCTTCTGTTGATACTTCTTTTAAATCCATCATTTTTACCATCCCCTCACAATTTAATTTTCATACCAATCTTTTTTTGCACAACGCATATAGGGATATCCAATTACGCTTGAATCTAATGAAACATATGTGAACACTTCATTACCATCAATGCTTTCTATATATTCTTCTAAAAACTTTCTTCGATCATACAGAGATAATTTATTTGGAATAAGCACTGATTCTTCCGAATAAAATTTTCCTGTAGACTTAAAAAAAGTTAATTTGATTTCTAACCAATTTGTTTTATCTTCCATCTATTCTTCCTCCTGTTCACGCTCTATGGGTTGTGTTACTTCTTCAAAGTTTATACACTCAATAGCCTTGATAGGAATAAGCGACATTGATGGTAGATCACCGATTGAAAGCCACTCTTTTTCATCTTCTGAGAGCCCTTCTAAGACCCTTTCTGCCCAATACTCCAGCGTTTCTTGATCCAGATTTGATTTAATCCTAGAAATAACTTTGCCGCTTTTCAAATGTATACTTATTTTAATTTCCATCTATTCTTCCTCCACTTCCCATTCTTGTAGTCATATACAATTCTTCTGAAAAATCTTCTTTGTTTTCTAAGGCTTGGTAAACAGCTTGCTCAATTGTCTGTTGCGTTATAAAACGATAAACCGTTACTTTCTTAGTTTGGCCATTGCGATAAGCTCGACCCAGCGCTTGGCTATAATCTTGATAAGAATAAGTTGGTGTATAGAAAATAACTGTATTCGCGTATTGAAGTTCAATTCCTGCGCTACCAGCCATATATTGAACAAAAGTGACACTATTCTTCAATGATTTCCAAGACTGCTTTGGAGGTAAATTAGAATGCTTTCCGTTTACTTCAAAAAATGTTTTATTTTTAATTTTTTCTTTCAATGCTTCAATTTCTTTTTGATAGTAATAGAAGATAATGATGTTGTTTTCTGTACCTTCACAAAGCATTTGGGCATAGTCTAATTTGTCTTTTTGGTTCGCATAGTATCTCAACCCATGAGCCAATTTAGATGGTGTATCATATTCTTCATCACCTAGTACCCTATCTTTGGCCACAGTCATATACTCTTTACTCTTTTTGAATTTCACATCTTCAAAAATCAATGGCGGCAAATCTAATGCTTCATCTTTCGATATTGAAATAGTGAAAGAATCATATTTTGAATACAATTTTTCTTCATGAATCCAGCCTTCAATTTTAGGTACTCGTCGTGTACCAAGATACATTGTTCCCCATTTTGCATGCTGGTCATTCATTTCTTTTTTTGATTTGAAATAACCAAACATGATGAAATAGTTGTACGTATCTTCCCAGCCGTTACTAGCTGGCGTTGCTGTTAAAAGAAGAAAATGACTGGATTGTTTTGTTAGTTTTGCAGCTGCTTTACCACGTTGTGAAGTTGGATTTTTGATATAATGTGCTTCGTCAAAAATGACAAACCACCCTTTATACAGTTTGTAACTATCTGTTAATTTTCCATAACTTAGTTCAGTAAATGAAATTTCAATTTTGTAGAAATCACACACGGCCTGTATATCTCTTCGCCATCCGCCTTCTTTGATTTTCTGCGGTGGAGCAACAATTAAAATTGGTTCTCCTCTGCTATATTTCAAATATTGATGAATTGCAGTGATTGTTTTTCCTGTTCCTGTATCCATTGCTAATAGATAATTGGCATCGATTGAATCAATTATTTTCTTTTGAAAGTCATATAACATTTCTTTGCTTGAGCATTGTGGATACATCGTCCACACTTCTTGCGACAATACTTATCCCTCCTGCTTGTTCGATTCTTTTCAGCTTGCTTTTTTGTAATGCACTGACAACCCCACCACTTGGCCGCTTTACTTCAATAGCAACAAAATGGCCATTAACACAAGCCAAAACATCAGGTGTTCCTGCAGGCTGATACATTGAACCATGCACTTTCAAATAATAAGCACCTACAGAATCGAGATATTTTTTTATCTGGTTTTCAACTTTCTTTTCTGGTCCACTCATTTTTAGTCAACTTTCACTGCTAATTCCCGATAAAATCCAGGTACTTTTTCTTTTAGTTCTGTTTCTGTGAAACGTTGTTTTAGCCAAGTATGTTTTCTACTAGCAAACCATGTCTTATCTTTATAGCTTAGATACTGAACTTCTCCATCTGTTGTTTTTAAACAAGACAAGGGAATTTCATACATTGGTTCTTTTTTCACTGTATAACCATCAAGAATCGCACGTATATGCAGTTCTTTGTTTTCTTCTACTTCTTCCGTCCACTCAAAGCCTTTCGAAGGAAGCAACTCTTCATCTGTAATAGGATCTTCCAACCAGTGATCCCATCCCATCTTAGCAATTTGCCAAATACACCAACTTTTATAATCAATATGTGCTTCTTTACTGTTCTGAACCCATTCGTCAAATTCTTTTGAGACTTCGATTGATTTTTTAGGTGAAGTTGCTGTCCATTCAATAAAATCAGTAATTCCTAATATATGCTCTAGAAAAGGAGCACTAATAATTGACAATTCTCTATTCGCTTTATTTACTTCAATAACTGTTTTTTCTTTATGCCATTTCCATAAATCGGTTTTTGTAGGCTCAAGTCCTGTAGCCCAGACATACCCTTGTTCTTCCAAAAATGCCATTAAGTTATCATATGCTTCTTGTGTTTTTACGTGATAATAGTTTCTCATTTGCGTTTCTCCTTTTTCGTGCTATTATTTACTTGTATATTTTTTGTTTAGTAGCTTACTTCGTTGGCGGACGAGGTAGGCTCTTTTTGTTTCAATACAGCAATCATCAACTAACACCCCACTTCGTTGAGCATTTTTTGATAAGCAACTTCGTAACGTTCTAACTCTGCTTGAAAATGTTTTAGCGTGCGGAGGTCTTGCATTGTCGGATGCTTTGCACTTTCGTGACGTACTGCATCTCTTAACGTTTCAATCTTTTCTCGTACTGCTTCACGTACTAAAAAAGCTTCATTAGCTGTTAACATAGTTTTTTCTCCTTCCTATAGATTTTTCGTATAAATCCCACTTGACCTCTGTGTCATACGCAAACCACGTAAGACTGGCACTGCCTGCTATAGCCACTAACCAACCTATATTAGTGCTTAACGCTAATACAGCGCCAAATATAGCCAAAACGAGGAACGCTCCGAGTAAACGAGATTGATAAACTTTTTTCATTGCTTTCACCTCCCTAATACCATCACAGAACCGTTAAAATTTCGAATTGCTTTTGCTTCTGGCAAGCGTTCATCGCCGCCGACAATTTCATTTGTTCGATGGTTATACACTCGTTTTTGCCCTTTAAACAACACAACTGAAATGTTGTCATATGTGCTACAAGTCTCTTGCACTTTTAAATCTTCGCCTTTGTAGCAAATAATCATTTTTGTAAAACCTCCCTAAATTTCGCTTGCCCAAGATTTATCTTTTTTGTGATAGAAGCCATCTGCGACACTCTTCTTTGTCGTAGAACTTCCCTTGCTTACTTACTGATCCATGTGGAAGACCTAGCTTCTCCCATTCTCTTATTGTTGTTGTGGATACATTGAAATATTTTGCAATCTCTGTTTGATTTAAGACCCGCTTATCAACTGCGGTATCTCTTCGTGCTTTTTCTATTTCATCAACAATAATTCCGTGTACAAAATCTCTTAGAGAAGCTTCATTTTCTGGAGTTAAAATCACTTCCATTACTATCACCTCCTATCTGATTTTGTAGTATTCAATAATAGCCGTTAGTGTTTCGTGAGCCTTTTTACTTTGATTTTTTCCAGAAAGATAATCGTTTAAGTCCTGTTTTGGAATGTTAAAATATGTTGCTACAGTGACTAAAGAAATCCCCTTACTTTCAAAGTAATCACGAATTTTTTGGCGGCTTACTGATGTATCTGGCATTTTCGATGCTCCTTTCTTTAGTATTTAGTAAGTCAATTAGATAGAAAATAAACTACAAAACTATTGACACAAAGTTAAAAATTTTGTACTATCGGTGTATAGAAAAAAACATAGTAAAGCCTTTATTTTGCACTCGGTCGCCAAACTTAATGCTTTAAAGGTAGTGTTTTTAATTTGCTTTTTTCTATCTAAATAACTTACAAGAACAGGATAATACAAAACTTTTAATTTGTAAATAGAAAAGTTAAAAGTTTTGTATTAAATAACTGTTCAACAAAGGAGAATATGCTAAAATGACCTTATTTGAAAGGATTTCGTATCTAGCAAAAAAACAAGGATTGTCCGTATTTGATTTAGCAGAAAAATTGAATTTAAGTCGTAACTCAATATATTCATGGAAAAAAAGTAGTCCTAAAGCAGAAACCTTAGAAAAAGTTGCTGAATATTTTGATGTAACTACCGATTATCTACTAGGTCGTACTGAAAATCCAAATTCTGACAGCTTAGAGGAAGATGAAATTACAACTTTCTTCCGTGTAAATACAGAAGATTTAACCGAATCCGAAAAAGATCAGCTCAGGGAAGAATTAAAAGAGTACTTGGAATTCATGAAATCAAGACTTAAAAACAAATGATTGGATGACCCCTATGTATTTAGACTACGATACTTATTTTGAATATCATGACCAGACATATATTATTATTGAAAAAGTTGCCAATTACTATGGAATTGAATTAAAAGAGTTAAGATGGAAACACTACAAAGATTATATGATTGACGTAGAAAATGTTGACATAATTCCCTATAGTTTCGGTGATGTTTCAAGAAAAATATTTTCAGGAAACATAATAAGATTTCACGATAAATGCGGAATTTCCTACAATTCAACAATGGTTAAAGGAAGGCAAAATTTCTCAATACTTCATGAATCTGCACATTATTTTTTTGATATGAATAAGGAATGCAAGTCTCAAAGTTTTTCAGATTTAATTACTGGAAAAGGATACACTAGCGAAGATGAACCAAAAGAAATAAGAGCTAATATATTTGCATCCCTTGCTTTAATAAACAATGAAGCATTGAAAGAATGTTTAAGAAAACGAATGTCTTTCCGTCAAATTTGCGAAGAATTTGAAATGAGTGCTGCAGCACTATACGTAAGGCTATATGATTTTTTAACAAAAATATTTTTATTAAATCCATGCTTAGCTAGATCAGCTATTAATCAATATAGATATAACTATGATTCAACAAAATTAATTAGTTATGTAAAAATGGGCTTATAGAAGGAAGGGATAAAAATGAAAATAGGACCAAGAAAACCAAGCATAAAAAAATCTATCAAAGCTAGAACAACAGGTAAAGCCAAAAGATCTATTAAAAAAGCAACGATACCTGGTTATGGTAAAAAAGGAACTGGTTGGATTAAAGATCCAAAAAAAGCAGCATATAACAAAATTTACAATAAAACTACTTTCGGAGTTAATCCTTTATCATCTATAAATAATTCAAATAAAGAGAATTATAAAACTAATTATGACGTTAATAACAAAAACTATGAATCAAATAACTCTTATATTGTAGAAGTAGTAGGAACTCAATATACAGATGCTGAACGAATTTTAAGAAACGTTTTAAAAGATAATGGAGAAACTTGGAATACGTACGGTTACCATTATCACAATCTTAATTTAACATTAGTTCCAGAGCCTGATAATAAGTATGATCCCAATGCTATAGCTGTATATTCTAATCATCCTACTCCAAAAAATGCAAAAATTAATAGAAGTGGGAAGATAGGATATATACCAAAAAATTCAGGAATTATTTTAAATGAACCGACTGAAGTTGAAACAATAATAAAAGAAGGATTTGGAAAATTTTATATTAAAGTTGAAATTAGTCAATTCTTAGAGAAAGAAGAAAATATAAGTAATTTGAACAATGAAGCTAACTCATTTACTAATAAAGTTATAGTAAATAAATTTATATTTTCGATACTAGCAATATTCTTGGGTATGTTTGGAATTCATTGGTTTTATGCTAAAAAATTTAAAAGAGGATTACTATATTTTATTTTTTATTGGACAGCAATTCCATTTTGTTTGAGTTTGTATGAAGGGATAAAAGCATTGTTAACTCCAACAGATGGTAGCCATTTAATTGAAGTATAAATCCCCCTCTCTGGTGAGTTCTAGCGTGTTCGATTCATGCTAGGGGCTTTAAAATCTAATAAGGAGGTGCTAGAAATTTGTCATTCCTTCTATTCGCTTGCCCAAGTGGAAAGGATAAACAATGGCAACTTTTAAACAATATACAAAAAAAGGAAAAAAATACTGGAAAGTAACTGCCTATTTAGGCGTAGATTATTTAACTGGAAAACAAATTAATGTCACTATCAGAAACTGTAATACAAAAAAAGAAGCACAGCTCAAGCTTAATCAAAAAAATTAGATTTTGATAATGGAAACCTAGCTAACGAGCATACTCGTTTAACCACTTTTGAAGAAGTTTATTATATGTGGTTGGACGAATACAAAAAAACAGTTAGGGAATCCACATTCATAGCTACTGAACGACGTATGAAAAAACACATTTTACCCACATTTGGGAAAATGCGACTTGAGCGTTTAACAGTCAAGATCGTGCAAAAATCTGTTAATGAATGGTATAAAAAGAATGAAATGGGAAAAGTACTTTTGAGTTATGCTTCTCGTGTTTGTGACTATGCTGTTGGTTTAGAAATAATAGATTCAAACCCATTTAAGAAAATAACTAAGCCTAGTTCGCTAAAGAAAATAGAAAAGAATACAAAAAGAAAGTTCTATACAAAAGACGAACTGGAACATTTCTTAAATACAGCTGATAGTATTGCCAATCAAGCCAAAGAAGAAAGTTTAGTTCTAAAATACTATGCTGACTTAGACTGTGCTATTTTTCGCTTACTTTCTTTTACTGGTATACGTGTTGGTGAAGCTTTAGCATTGAATTGGAATGATATTGATTTAAAAAAGCAGGTAGTTAATATAAATAAAACTACTGCTATCAGTACAAATGGATTGACTATAAACGATCCTAAAACTCCCAATTCTATTCGTAAAATTTCTTTTGATGACAAGACTGCTTATATCTTAAAAAAATGGAAACTTAGACAGCGTGAAGCTTTAATGAAAAAAGGTGGGTTTAAAACACAACTCATTTTTACAAAAATTGATGGTACCATGTTCCGAAGTCAAGACATTTACCAACGTTCCAAAAGATTGGCAGAAAAGGCTAACTTACATTCTATTGGTTGTCATGGTTTTCGGCATACCCACGCAACATTATTATTCGAATCAGATAATGTTAGGTCTAAAATAATCCAAGAACGTTTAGGACATTCTTCTTTACAAATAACTATGGATACTTACACTCATGTTTCTGATGAAGTTACTAAAGAAGCAACAGATGCTTTCAGTAGCTATGTAAATTTTTAAAATAGCAAATCTACATCAATAACTAAATCAGTAAATTCCTAACAACAAAAAAAGAGCCTAGAACCCTTATAAAGCAAGGATTCTAGGCTATATTCAAATAAATTATTTAGTTTCACGGTGTAAAGTAACTTTTCTTTCACGTGGGCAATATTTTTGTTTTTCTAAACGATCAGGATTGTTACGTTTATTTTTATTTGTTAAGTAGTTACGTTCTTTACAAGAAGTACACTCTAAAGTGATGTTTACGCGCATGTTTTCCCCTCCTACTAATAATTGATCTTTCCAAGAGATTTCTTAGACTTGAATATCATACCATTTTTTTTGTCATTTGACTACCCTTTTAGGCAAATTTGTAAAGTAGTTCTACTTTACAAATTTTATTTTTTGTACATTTCCATATACGCTTCTAAAACTTCTTTGGCAATCGTTTGATTTGGTTTGGAAGATTCATCATTTAAGTGTGGTAAAACAACGCTAATTGCAATTTCAGGATTTTCGTACGGCGCATAAGCCACCAAGTTACTATTAACCGTTGTATGGTTTACTCCATTAGCATCTGTTGCTTGCGTTTCGGCGGTCCCTGTTTTAGCAGCAATTGAAAATTTGTCTGATTTTAAACCACGTGCAGTTGTAAAAGGACTAGTTCCATTTACCACATTATAGAAACCTTGTTGAAGAATTCCTATCTGGTCTTCAGAAATATTCACCTTATTCAAAACTTTTGGTTCAATTTCTTTTAAAATTTTTCCTAAAGCTCCATTTTCATCATTGCCATAGATTCCTTCTACCACATGGGGTTGCACGCGGATGCCATTATTTGCGACAGTGGAAACGTACTGTGCTAATTGTAACGCGCTATAGGTATCATATTGTCCAAAAGATAGATCAAGAAGATTACCGCCTTGTGGCGCAGATGACGAATCCTTAAAGTCCTTGTTTTGAATTCCTGTTGTTTCTCCTGGTATATCAATTCCAGTTTTCGTTCCCATACCATATTCTGCAAAAGCTTTTCTTAATTCTTTAAAGACAGTGTCATCTCCTACTTCATAAGGGAAAATCATATTGGGATAATAATTCACACCCATCATTTTAAAGACTAATTTCATCATATAAGCATTCGAAGAATATTCTAACGCTTGCTCCGCAGTTAATTGCATGGTTGTTCCACCAGAAGCATTCCACCAAGAAGCTTTTGGATTACTACCTGCTAGTAAAATAGCTTCATCTGTTAAAACATCATTGCCTTTAATGACGCCTGTTTCATAACCAGCTGTTAAAGTACCTGCTTTCACAACTGATCCAGGAACTTCAGAATTCAAAATAGGTGCTAAAGGATTAGGTGTGACTTCTCCAGTTGCTAAATCATGATGAAATCCTGACATTGCTAAAATAGCACCTGTTTGAGGGTTCATAGCAACGACATACGCATTTTCTGAGTATGGTCCAATGGTTTTGACTATTTGTGAATAGTTTCGTTGTAAAATTTCATCAACTTTGTTTTGGAAATTTGAATCAATCGTTAATTTTAAGTTGGAGCCTTTTTCCCCTTTGGAAATTGGGGTTTGTGAAACAATCTTTCCGTTATTGTCTAAAACGACTTCTGATTTTGCTTTTTTACCTTGTAGAACGTCTTCATATTGTTTTTCTAAATAGCTAGTTCCAACACGGTCATTTCGTGCATAGCCTTTTTTCAAATATTCATCGACTTCTTCGGCTGGCAATCCTTGTTTTTCAGTTGAAACGGTGCCCAACAGGCTACGTAATGCACCACTTTGAGAATAATCACGCGTCCAATCAGTCCCTGTTGAAACACCAGATATTTCCGCTGTGTGTTCACCAATTGTCGCAATTTCACCTTCTGTTACCCCTTCATTCTTGATGAAGACCGTGTTCATTTGTGACGCTGCATTCATTCGTTTAAAAATCGTCACTGCTTGTAAGGTTCGGTCATCAAACGCAATTTCTTCAGGGGTGACTTTTTCAACGGCTTTGGCATATAATGTGCCTTCGTCCGTAATTTTGTTGCCTTTTTCATCTTCTTTATCTTGATCGGTTAAACGGGCTTGGGCTGCTTTTAAATTTTCAGGATTCGCTAACCAATAATCTTTTTTATCACGGTCCGTTAAGTTTGGATCAACTGGAACGTTAATAAGTTCGTTGACTTTATTCGCAATCGGTAAAATATCTTTTCCTTCAATATTTTTTCCTCGTGTGTAAGTGATTGCTAAATTGGCTTTGTTAGAAACCAAGACTTTTCCTTGTGAATCATAAATTTGTCCTCGAGGGGATGGTGTGGTGATTTGTAGTGAAGAATTGGCAGTAATTTTTTTGTTAAACTCTTCTCCTTCAACAATCTGTAAATACCCTAAACGGACAATTAATGAAACAAATAAAGTAAATATCACAAAAAATAATAAGTTCAATCGAAAAGGAATATGTGGCTTTCTACCTCGTTGACTCTTTGCTGCGGCATCTGTTTTTTTTATTTTATCTATAAATGAGTTTTTCTTCATACCTCTAGTCCCTTCACTAAAAAGTTTCGCATTCTCATTGTAACAAAAAATAGTCAAAAAATCAGGATTATTCCCAGCTCTAAGGAAATATTTAATTATTTTTTTGTTAAAAAAAAGTCAAAAGGACTTCTGAATTCAGAAGTCCTTTTGACTTTTTCTCTTTTTTTAACGGCTGTAATTGTGAACTTCAGCAGCCATGCTGTCAATGAAAATTGATAAATCTTCAACAGACGTTTCTTTGCTTCCATAACGACGGACGTTCACCGTTGCGTCTTCCATTTCTTTGTCCCCGACCACTAATTGATAAGGTACTTTTTGGGTTTGAGAGGCCCGAATTTTGTAGCCCATTTTTTCGTTACGATCATCGACTTCAACACGTAAGCCTTGTGCTTGTAAACGTTCTTTGATTTCATAAGCATACTCAGAATGCGCTTCTACAGAAACTGGGATAATAGTTGCTTGAATTGGTGCTAACCAAGTAGGGAAAGCGCCTTTGTAAACTTCTGTTAAGTAAGCCACAAATCGTTCCATTGTTGAGACAATACCACGGTGGATAACAACTGGACGATGCGTATTTTCACCATCTTCGCCAACATAAGTTAAGTCAAACCGTTCTGGTAATAAGAAGTCTAATTGGATGGTTGATAATGTTTCTTCCATTCCTAAAGCTGTTTTTACTTGAACATCTAACTTCGGACCGTAAAAGGCAGCTTCGCCTTCTGCTTCAAAGTAATCTAATTCTAATTCATCCATGGCAGCTTTTAACATCGCTTGCGCTTTTTCCCACATCGCATCATCATCAAAATATTTGTCTGTATTATTTGGATCACGATAGCTTAAGCGGAAACGATAATCCGTAATGTTAAAGTCAGCATAGACTGCCACCATTAACTCCAAAGTACGTTTAAATTCGTCTTTAATTTGGTCAGGACGAACAAAAGTATGGCCATCGTTTAAAGTCATTTCACGAACACGTTGTAACCCTGATAATGCACCAGATTTTTCATAGCGGTGCATCATCCCTAATTCAGCGATTCGAATTGGCAATTCGCGGTAACTATGAATGTCATTTTTATAAACCATCATATGGTGTGGACAATTCATTGGACGTAATACCAGCATTTCGCCATCGCCCATATCCATTGGTGGGAACATATCTTCATGGTAATGATCCCAGTGACCAGATGTTTTATATAATTCCACATCTGCCATAATTGGTGTATACACATGTTGGTAACCTAAGCTAATTTCTTTGTCCACAATATAACGTTCAATTGTACGACGAATGGTTGCGCCTTTTGGTAACCAGAAAGGTAACCCTGAACCAACTTCTTGTGAAACCATAAATAAATCTAATTCTTTTCCTAATTTACGGTGGTCACGTTCTTTGGCTTCCTCGCGCATTTTGATAAATTCTTTTAAATCTTTTTTATCGAAAAAGGCAGTGCCATAAATTCGTTGCATCATGTGATTGTCAGAGTTTCCGCGCCAATAAGCACCAGCTACTGAAAGTAATTTAAAGACTTGAATCCGTCCTGTTGAAGGGACGTGAACACCACGACATAAATCAACAAAATCGCCTTGATCATAGACAGTGATGATTTCATCTTCTGGTAAATCTGTAATTAATTCAACTTTGTAAGGATCATCAGCAAATAATTCTAACGCTTCTGCACGTGAGATTTCTTTACGAACGATTGGGTTATTTTCCTTCACAATTTTCATCATTTCGGCTTCAATTGCAGGTAAATCTTCCGCTGTCACAGGGGATTCCCCATTATCTGTATCATAGTAGAACCCAGAATCAATCGCAGGACCTACGCCAAATTTAATGTTAGGGAAAAGACGACGTAAGGCATTAGCCATTAAATGAGCTGATGAATGACGTAAAATTCCTAAAGCATCTTCATGATCAGGTGTCACGATTTCAAGCGAACCATCTTCTACGATAGGACGATCTAAATCGATTAAAACACCATTGAATTTACCAGCTAAAGCTTTTTTGGCTAAACTGTTGCTAATACTTTTAGCAACATCAAATGTTGTAACCCCAGAATCAAACGGTTTAACAGCGCCATCTGGAAAAGTAATGTGAATAGACATAATAAAATTCTCTCCTTTTAATTTTTTTGATTTGAAGCGTTTCATTGTGTTCCTGTTTTTCACAATGAAACGAAACAGCCACCTGTTCCCCTTGTTAAAAAACAAAAAGTCCTAGTATTCTAACGAATACTAGGACGAAAATATCGTGGTTCCACCTAATTTTGAACACAAATAATCTGTGTTCCTCTAGCGTGTTAACGGTGCGACCGCCTTTGTTTCAACAAAGGTTTCGAAAGTGGTCATCCCTTGTGCCAATCTGGAAAATTTTCAGCCAAGATTTTCCTCTCTAATAGATCGCGGGCAAGTTCAGTTGTCTTTCTCATCAATCATTTATGCACTTATTTAACCACTTATTTTCAGAAAAAGCAAGTGATTCAACAGAAATTCTCTGAAAACTTATTTTTTCCATTCGCCGCCTTGTGCATAGCGGTCTTTTTTCAATTCATTGACAATCACATGGATATTCTCTTTTGGTGCACCAGCGTTTTTTGACACAGCTTCTGTAATATCTTTGACCATATTAGTTAACTGTTCTTCTGTGCGGCCTTCAATTAATTCTACATGTACAAATGGCATCTTCGTTCCCCCAATTTAAATTGCTTGTTCTGTTTGTATCATAGAGCGGGTTATGACGCTTGTCAATAAAAAATTGGGGACGTCAGTCGTTACGCTGACGTCTCCAATTTTTACTTTTCAGATACATCGCTGGACCAAAGTACGGTCTTACCTAATATCTCTTTTTATACTTCTTCGCCGTAATCCACAGGTTTATCAAATTCACCTGGTGCATCATCATAGATATGTCCGTAAATAATTACCGGCATTCCGTCATAGGATACATCAAAGATTTTTGAAACTTCTGTTCCTGGCGTATTGATACAGCCATTACTACCAGCATCGGTTTTAAAGGCTTCTTTATCGCCATACTTATCCAATTTATGGTCGGAGTCATGAATCCCAATTTGTGTGACAACGCCCCCTTGACTTAATAACGGCATCCAATATTTTACTGGCACACTGTATCGAGAACCATCGAGCATTTGACCTTCTAAATTCACATCGGTTGTCCGATATAAAATTGTATGGAATCCTGGTACTGTTGCGGTTCCTTTGTTATATCTGCCAGTAATGACATCTGTGGTGACTATTTTTTTGCCATCAATGAAACAATACATTTTTTGATCTTTTAAATCAATTTCAATGTAATTATTGGCTATTTTACTATTTTCTTTGGTATCGCCAACCAACGGAGCAGTGATTGCATTCGTTTGTTCTTGGCTATTCAGCGCGTTTACTAGTAGTTCTTGCGTTTTGGCCCCATCAATCGACCAGCCATAACTTCCGTTGTTTTTAAAACGACGTGTCGTGCCGTGAACATCTGTAAATAAAACTGGTTGATTAGCAGAACCATATGTTGTTTCTAATTGTGTCACCCAAGTAGTTAGTTTTTCTTTGTTGATTGTGCCATCATCATTCAGCACGTTTTGAATTTGTGTTTTATCAAAGGCTACTTTTTCACCATTAATATCAACTGTAATTGTTTTATTTAACTTGTTATTGAGCGTTGTCAATGTCGCCTTTAACGTTTGATCCTCTTTTGTAATTTCAGGGGCTTTATAAAAATCTTTGGCATTGTATTGATAGTTGCCTTTTCCCGCTTCAACATCCGCAATAATCTGCTGATTTAAGCGCTGTGTGTCCACTACTGTGCCTTGTTCTTCGGGAACAATTTCAAAAGTGCCATTGCCTCGACGAATACTCGCATTTTTGCTTGGTTTCCCCTCTGGAAAACTTAAAGTCGCTAATTTGGCTTCTAGTTCTTTTTTGAATGCCTCGTTTAACGGTAGCTTCACCTTGCTACTGTGTAAATGGTCTTTTAAAAATTTTTGATCCAATTGGTATTTTTTAGGAAGTTGAATTTTTTCTTCTTTTGCACCCGTTTGAACCACAACTTCTTCGGTTTGATTAACTTGCGCTAATTTTTCTTCCGCGGCATTTACATTTAACCAGCCTACAGAAACTCCATTTACTTTTGTGGTTGGTAAAAAGTGACTTTGAAAATAAACATAGCTGCCCCCAGCAACCAGAGCTAGTCCAACCAAAGAAGTAATAATTACTTTCTTTTTATTATTTTTTCCTGATTTTTGACGACGTGTATTACGCACTTGCATTTCTTCTTTTTTCATTTGTTCATCCTTTATATCAATAATTTTAGGTTTATTTCTTAGAGTCTAGGCAACAAACAACTGCGGTGATCTACAATCAAAAAAAGTTCCCTTTCTCTCGCAGATTAATTTTTTCAATTATACACTATTTTTACGTTGTTTTCAGCTTATTTTCCTTATAAATCCTTTAATCTTAAAGAATTTGTATACTCTGTGACTTTTTTTGCTTCTTGTAAATAATACGTAAACTGGGCCATTTTAGCAAAATCCTGAGCGACGACGTCAAAAAAGGCTTGTGTCTTTATTAAGCTGTTCCAACAAGCTTCTTTACTAGAAAAATCCAGCAACGATGCTAATTGATCCATCGTGTCAGGAGTGACATAATTTTTCAGATACTTAAATTGTTTCCCAACAGAAATTGGCTCCGGTTCCTGCCAAGCCGCTTGCCAAGAAAGCAAGCGCAACAGTTCCTGCTGACAATATTCATAGAGATGTGTGACAGCGTAAAATAGTTCATTCCGACAAAGCCCCTTAACTACATACGTACTAACCCACCAAAATTCATTGCAACAATCGTTAAATTGCTGCTGATCCGGAGCTGTTACTGTATAATTTTTATCAGATGCTACAGGTAAAGGTGGCAAATTTTCATCTTTGTCTAACAAGATAATTGCTAAAGAATCGCCTTCATGCCAATTGTCTTTTTCTGCGAGAGGACACAACGTTAAATCGATACGTTGACCATCTTCAAATAACATTAAAAATGTTTCCCGCGTCTTCGGTTCTGTGGGAAATAAGGTCATTTCCTTGGGACGTTGCATAATTAATGGTTGACCAAATTTTGCTGTCCACGTTGCTGTTTCAAAAAACTCAGCACATGGTTCTATAATATAAACAATGTCGAAATCTTGAAAACTATCTTTTGGCACTTTCACATTCGTGCGAGAACCCACCATTCCCACGGCTCGAATGTGTTCTTATTGTTTTGCTACATCCATAATAAGTTGAAACATTTCTTCTTCTGTACGCATTCACTCGCTCCCTCTCTTCAAAAGTTTCTATTAAAACATAGATTTTTTTATAAGTCTTTTGTTTTCTATCGCTTTTTCTATGGTACTTCGTATACACTAACATTACAAGGAGGGATGTTTCATGCATTGGTTAAAAATAACAAGTTTATCCATTGTCAGTTTTGGCTTTTGTATTCTTTTGATTTTAGGTCTACTTATTTTTACTGGCAAAAATACGCAACCCACCGATAAACCAGATGCTATTTTAATTTTAGGGGCCCGTGTTTTAGGAACGTCTAAAGAAACCGCACTGCCCAGCCGTGTTTTGCAAGCTCGGTTAGATGTGGCTATCCCCTATATTAAACAACACCCCGAGACACCCGTTATTGTTAGCGGAGGGCAAGGAGCAGATGAGCCGGCTACGGAAGCCGCGGTTATGAAACAATACTTGCTAAATAAAGGTGTTCCAGAAAAACAGATTCTCTTAGAAAATCGTGCCACACGCACCAAAGAAAATATTGTCAATTCACAAAAACTCCTTTCTTTTAAACGGCTAGTGATTGTTACTAGTGACTTTCACATGTATCGCTCGCAACTTTTAGCCAAGCGAGCAGGTATCTCAAATGTTTCAGGCATCACTGCGGCTTCTTCTTTTCCAAAAGATATCAAAAATTTTGGTCGAGAGCTGCTTTCTTTAGGCTATGCCTTACTCTTTGATTGGTAAAAGTGCATCCTTCGCAAGATCATTTTGCGAAGGACGCTTTTTTATTCTGTGGATTTGCTCACTTTTGTTCTCTTCTTCTTGTGTTTAAATTATAAAAATGATAACATATCTTTGTTAGCGCTTACAAATAATATTTATTTTATAGGAGGAGAAAGTTATGGGGCATCAATTGAGCACTCATTTTTTTAACAAGAAAACAGGGATTATTTCAACTTTTTTAAGTTTGATCCTTTTAGTCGGTGGGTTATTATTTGCACTACCTGCATTTGAAGTACAAGCAGCATCAACTGTTACACCTAAAACAGTCATGTATGTAGAAGTAAACAACCACGATTTTAACAATGTGGGAAAATATACTTTAGCTGGAACCAATCAACCTGCTTTTGATATGGGGATTATTTTTGCAGCCAATATTAATTATGATACGGTCAATAAAAAACCTTACTTATATCTCAATGAACGGGTCCAACAAACTTTAAACGAAGCTGAAACACAAATTCGTCCAGTTCAAGCACGCGGCACTAAAGTCCTATTGTCTATTTTAGGCAACCATGAAGGCGCTGGCTTTGCTAATTTCCCAACTTACGAAAGTGCGGATGCCTTTGCAGCTCAATTAGAACAAGTCGTTAATACGTATCATTTAGATGGTATTGATTTTGATGATGAGTATGCTGAATACGGAAAAAATGGGACGCCTCAACCAAATAATTCTTCGTTCATTTGGTTACTTCAAGCCTTAAGAAATCGCTTAGGCAATGATAAATTAATTACTTTTTATAATATTGGACCAGCGGCTGCGAACTCTTCTGCTAATCCTCAAATGAGTTCTTTAATTGATTATGCTTGGAATCCTTATTATAGTACCTGGAATCCGCCACAAATTGCGGGGATGCCTGCTTCTCGTTTAGGTGCTTCTGCCGTTGAAGTTGGTGTCAATCAAAATCTAGCTGCGCAATATGCTAAACGTACAAAAGCGGAGCAATATGGTATTTATCTAATGTATAACCTCCCAGGAAAAGATTCATCTGCGTATATCTCGGCGGCGACACAAGAACTTTATGGTCGAAAAACGAACTATTCACCAACTGTTCCAACACCTTAATTATTATCTCGTGTCTACAAGCGCCAACATGTAATGAGTTAAAGAGGTCGGGAAAGGAGTTAAAAATGAAAAAGTGTTTTGTGTTGTTAAGGTTGTTTGTTGATATGCTTATATCTTACAAACTAAATGTGAAGATTTTGTGATCATTTCATTCTTATTTTGCTACTTTTATAGGAATTAAATAGATTGCCACGAGACTATCTTTAGTTGCCTTGTGCATCCGTTATTCTGACTGCTCCTTGTGGTGATACTCTGTAAAAACCGACAGTTCCTGTCCCTCCATTTGCAACCATCTGTTTCGATTGGGCTCTAAAAAAGAAGTCATTTCCATTCATACCCAAAAATCCAAGGTTCGTATCATTATTTTCTGCATCGGTCAGTGTCTTTCTAATATATATCTCTGCTTTTTCTTGTGTATCGATGATTTTTGCCTCTTCATTTTGGTCTTGATTTTCCTCTTCAGAAGAACGATAGTAATACTCTTCCGCAGGATAATTTCCACTATCTTGAGTAATTAACAATCGCGGTTTCGTCTTATCCGATTGGTCGCCGTTAGGATTTTCAACACCAATTTTATATAATAATAGCGCAGCACCAGTAGGCCCCCACCTAATACTTAAGCTTGTAATTGGTCGCGACTCATCAGTAGGTGAATCCTTCGTAATCATTCCTCCGATATTTGTACTACCATCAGGATGAATGATCAAACTCTCTCCTTTACCATTTTTCCATGTTCCAACTAAAGTAGTAAAATCGCCAGCATTAATCGCTGTAGTATCTAAATCAGCTACAGTTAGCTGACTATTGTTTCCATCAGCTGTCGGCTCTTCATTTTTCACTGATTCGTTAGACTCGATACTGCTGCTCGCTTGTTCATTTGTCTTATCAATTGTTTCACTGGTTTTTTCATTCGTCTCTTCAACTTTAGAGGATGCCTCCGTTGAAGCGGTTACTTTCTTTTCTTTTGGTTCCCGACAAGCAGTTAATGATAAAACCGCTAGCCCGACAAAAAACGCTAACATTCCCTTTTTCACGCCTATTCACCCCGTTCAATGATCTATCTTACTAGACTATTGTACTATTAATTCAACTGTTTAGACAAATATTTATGGAACAGACAAAAGTTAATCCTGTCATTGAATGCTTTGTGTCACATGGACCTATCAATCAACTTTCTTTTTTCTATGTATTATATGAAAAAAAGAGCCTGGGACAAAAATCACTTTGGATTTTTCTCCTAGGCTTAAAAATTGATAAACGGCGGGAACAGAAGCAACTCCTTCGGAAATAAGCCGAAATTCTCCAAAAATTATAGAACAATTTTCGGAAATTCCTTCTTATTTCTCGGAGTTAAACACTTCTGTCCCGACCTCTTTCTAAATCTTAAAACAAACGAACAAATGGATTATTCAGGTAAATCTACATTATGATGAACTTTTTGAACATCTTCTAAATCTTCTAAAACGTCTAACATTTTTTCAAAGTTCGCCAAATCGTCGCCTTCTAATGTTACTTCGTTTTGTGGAACCATTTCTAACTCAGTAACCGTGAATTCTTCAATGCCTTTTTCTTTTAACGCTTCTTGTGCATGGTGGAAATCTTCTGGTTCTGTGTAAACGATAATTTGACCGTCTTCTTCAACAACATCGCGAACATCAATATCTTTTTCCATTAAGTATTCTAAAATTTCATCCGCATCGTCACCAGCAAAGCCAATGATACCTGTATTATCAAACATGTAGGAAACAGCACCGCTGACACCCATGTTTCCGCCGTTTTTACCAAATGCGGCCCGCACATCTGCTGCTGTTCGGTTCACGTTGTTTGTTAAAGCATCAACAATGACCATTGAACCATTTGGCCCAAATCCTTCATAGCGTAATTCAGAATATTGTTCATCTGCTGAACCTTTTGCTTTTTCAATAGCGCGATCAATAATATGTTTTGGTACATTGTATGTTTTGGCGCGTTCGATTACAAACCGTAATTTTTGGTTTGCATGAGGATCAGGGTCTCCTGACTTCGCTGCTACGTAAATTTCAATCCCGAATTTTGCATAAACACGGCTATTGTTTGCGTCTTTGGCAGCTTTTTTCTCTTTAATATTTGCCCATTTACGGCCCATATTCTCACTTCGCTTTCTCTGATTTGTTGTTAGTATCTTATCCCTTGTTTATTATACTGGGGAAACTGATTTTTGTTAAGTATTTTTTAGGTATCTGGCGAAAATCGTAAGGGAAACCGACCAAAATTTTGTTCTTTTAAAGAAGAATCTCCCATCTGGTATAGTTGATTGGCGCGAATATCTAACGAAAGCATTGCGCGGTTTTCTTTAGATACTTTGGAAATTACCGGCAATTGAATCTGTGCTTTGGTTTCTTTTAGATAAGCTTGTCCCTTTGGCGTAAATCCTAGCACATGGAGATAGCTGTCTTGCCAAACAGTTTCAACTTCTTCTTTGGTCATATTTAACAATATATAGGTTGCTAATCGTTGCAATCTTGTCCAAGTATAACGCTTCGTTTTCATGTGTTCCATTAATTCGTGAAAAGAACCTGCTGCTTGGATTTGATCTTTTAGTCGATATTCAAGTCCTTCCGTCATTTGGTAAATGGCTTGTAATTCTTCTAACGAGGATTGAACAATTTTATACTTTAGGAAGGGCCAGTAGTTTTCCCATGAAATCATTGCTTGTGTTTGTAAATGTTGTGCGGTTATAGAAGGAACCGTTGGCAGCACTTGCGTTATTTCTTGTTGAAAAACACTTTGCCTAATCGCCGTGGCGCTAGCAACTTTCCCGGAAATCGTTGCATCATGAAAGCCCGCTTGTTTTCTAGCAATTGGGTAGAGCGTCATCGGGGTTGGATACGTGGCATTCTCTTTTGCATAACTCATCCCCAAAATATGATTAGGCGAAGAAAAATCGAACCTGCTTTCAGGATATACTTGACGAAAAACAGCAGTCATTTTTTGTGGATAACTCAATTGTTTGTCTGTCAATGCGTGGAACGTTTGATCAATTAAGGATTGATTTTCTTGGACAAACTGGCCGAAAGCCGCATAATCAATTGCGCTTGTACTATCTGTTCCAAAACATAAGCTCTCACATTGCAACGCCTGCAATAACTTTATACCGCCTTTGGCAAAGTAATCCGCAGACTGTACCGACCAAGCTGTCGGTAATTCAATGACTAAATCCACACCATTTTGCAAAGCTTCTTCTGCTCTGGCCCACTTATCTAGTAAGGCTGGTTCTCCTCTTTGTAAAAAATTTCCACTCATTATAGCAATCACTACTTCAGCTCCGCTTTGTTGGCGAGCTTGTTGGGCATGATAGCGATGTCCATTATGAAAGGGATTATATTCCACGATAATGCCACAGGCTTTCACTCTAACCACCTCCGTTATAAAAAAATGGACTTATCAGCAAAGAGACCAACGTTTTTAAGCGCTGTCCCAAGCTCATAAGCCAAATCTTATTAATCTCTTTGACAAACAAAGAACCAGCGTTCACTTGTTTCAGTTGGTGCTTCATCTGTAAAATCTGCATAAACTTTGACATTCATGAAACCAGCACTTTCTAACATTCGTAAATAGTTATCTAACGAATAGGTTCGTTCTTGATGCAATTCATCATACCGAACAAAGTGCTCATCTGTTTCTTGTTCTTTCACAAAAAATGTTAAGAAATGTTCTATGCTGTGTTCTTTTTCACCAGCGTAACTATCCCATAGAAAAGCAAACTCTTCTGTTTGATAATGATAGCTATATTCCGGAAAAACTGAATCAATTTTGTAAGTAGAATGAACATCAAAAATGAACGTTCCTTCCTCTTCTAACGCTTGATAAACTTCATCGAACACTTGTTGTACTTCTTGGCGATTAGCCATGTAGCACAGTGAATCAGAAAAACAAGTGATGGCTTGGTATTGTCCCACTTCAGATAAATCTAGCATATTTCCCTGAACAAATTGAACTGGCACTTCTTCTTCAAAAGCTCGTTCACTAGCAATCATCAACATTTCTTCTGATAAGTCTAAGGCCGTCACATCGTAACCACTTTTTGCAAAATCAACTGCTAAAGCGCCTGTACCACAAGCCATTTCAAGAATTTGTTGGGTTCCTTGTGGGAGATGACGATTGGAAAAATCCAACCATTTTTGGTATAGGCTTTCGTCCATCACTTCGTCATAGACGAAAGCAAACGTTTCATAGGCCATTTTAGTCGACCCAAGCGCTTAGATCAACCATTGGGGCATCTGACCATAATTTTTCTAAGTTGTAAAAGGCACGTTCTGAAGATTGGAATACATGGACAATAACATCGCCTAAATCAATTAAAATCCATTTTCCGCCTTCTTTACCTTCCACACGTTTGACTTCCACTTGATTTTTGGCTTCTTGTTCGTTAATTTCATCAACAATCGCATTGATTTGACGTTCACTATTGGCTTGGCAAATTAAAAAATAATCTGCTAATAATGAAATCTCTCTTACGTCTAATGCGACAATTTCTTCTGCTCGTTTTGAATCTGCTGCTTTGACAGCAATTTCTAAAATTTTCTGGCTATCTATGATAGTTCCCTCCTAGTAATTCTTTCTTCTTTTATTTTTGATTAACGACCCATTGATTGTAGGTCTCTAACGTTTTTGGATAAATTTTATGTTCTTGTTCAATCAAATGTAACAAGGTATGTTTCGTTTCATAAGCAACCGCTGCATCTAAGTCAACAAGGGCAATTTCACGGGCTTCTTTCACACCTGGAAAATCACGTCCTGGTTCAATGTAATCTGCGACATAAATAATTTTATCTAGCAAGCTCATCTTAGCAGCCCCAGTTGTATGCACACGAATTGCCTGCAAGATTTCTTCGTCATCAATGGCTAATTCCCGTTGAACAATATCCGCCCCAACTAAGCCATGCCAAATTTCATTGCCATAGTTTAATAAAGCCAAATCAAAACCATCTCGGCGAATAATCAACTCGAATTCATCGTTTGGACGTTCTTTGGCGTAATCATGCGTCAAAGCAGCAATACTGGCTTTCGCTTCATCGGCACCATATTTCGCTGCCAAGGCCACAGCTGTTTCCTCGACCCCTAACACATGGCGAAAGCGACGTTCACTCATTTGCATTTGAACTTTTTGCATTAATAATTCACGTTGTGCAGCATCATAATTTGTTATCCAGCTCATCTTGATACAGTCCCTTCTCTTGAATATAGTTTATCACATTCTCTGGAAGAAGATAGCGTGTTGAGCAACCACTTTTGACTTTTTGTCTAATCAAAGTGGAACTAATCGCCATCTGCGGAACATCGACCCAAATAATTGGATAGGTAGATTCCGTTGGATAATTAGGACGCCGAATACCGACAAATTGAACTAAATGGAGTAAGTCATCAATCCGATGCCATTTGGGCAAGTATTCCACCATATCTCCACCAATTATAAAATAATAATCAGTATCTGGATTGGCTTCTTTTAAAGCTTTCATCGTATCATACGTGTAACTTTTGCCTTTGCGAATTAATTCAATTGGCTCTATATCTAAGCAGGGATTATCAGCCACTGCTAGTTCTAACATCGCTAACCGATGTTCACTGCTAATTGTTTTCTTTTCGTCTACATGTGGTGGTAAGTACGTAGGCATTAAGTAAACTTTGTCCAAACCTAGTTGATTTTGAACTTGATCGGCCATGACAAGATGTGCTAAATGAACGGGATTAAAATTACCACCTAACAAGCCGACTTGCTTTCTTGTTTGAAAACGTAACGGTTCCTCTTGCAAGAGAACGTCCGCTCCTTGACGCGCTTGTCTTTTTTCTCCCATTGTTCATCCCTCCAATATTAAATCTCTTTGACTGCTGCTGAAATTTTTTGATATTTTTCTTTACTTGATGGCTTGAATAAGACCAGCACGCGACCAATAATTTGTACCACATCGCAATGAATGGCTGCTGTTAGTTCTTCTGCAACCTCTTCTGCTATTTCATCTGTATTTTGTAATAACGTAATTTTAATCAATTCACGTTTTTCCAACGCTTCATCAATTTGTGTAATCATTGCGTCATTCAAACCACCTTTGCCTACTTGAAAAATAGGTTGTAAATGGTGTGCCTGACTACGTAAATAACGTTTTTGTTTTCCTCTAAGTTTCAAATTGTTTGCCTTCTCTCTAAAATTTAAATTAATGCTTTTCTACGTAAAACATCGACACCTTTAGGCGCCCAACCAGCGACTACACCAGGTTCTGTGACAGTAATCCAACCTAGACCAGCAAACACAATATCCGTTTTTTCTTTCACGGAAAATTCAAAGCGCACTAATTCAGGAAACTCAGCGACTTCATCGGTACGTGGAGGCTGCAATAAGCCACCAACATGTTTTTCATAAAAAGCATCGGCGGTTGCTGTTTTCGTTCGGTGTAAATTTAAGTCATTGGAAACATAGGCAATGAAGGAACTTTTAGCACCTTGGACATAATCAAAGCGAGCCAAGCCACCTAAAAACAAGGTTTGTTCAGCATTTAATTGGTAAACTTTTGGTTTGATTTCTTTTTGCGGTGCAATAATTTTCAAGTCTTTTTTACCTAGGTAATGTGCCATTTGATGACGGTGAATAATTCCTGGCGTATCGATTAAGAAGTGGCCATCGTCTAATGGAATTTCAATTTTATCTAGCGTTGTTCCAGGAAATTGTGATGTCGTAATCACATCTTGAACACCCACTGTTTGTTGAATGATTTGATTGATTAATGTTGATTTTCCAACATTGGTCACACCTACGACATAAACGTCTCGGCCTTCACGATATTTTTCGATCGTATCTAATAACTCTTGCATTTCTTGTGGTTTCTTGCCACTTGTTAGTAAAACATCAACAGGGCGTAATCCTGCTTCATGGGCCCGTTCTCTCATCCATTGAACCATTTTAGGTTTTTTTAATGATTTAGGCAAAATATCCACTTTATTGCCAACTAACAACACAGGATTATCTCCGATAAAACGATGTAGTCCTGGAATAAGAGAGCCATTAAAGTCAAAAATATCCACTACGTTCACAATCAGTGCATCTTCTGTTCCTAAACCATTCAATAAACGTAAAAAGTCATCATCTGTTAATTGGACATCTTGAATGTCATTATAATGTCTTAAGCGAAAACAACGTTGGCAATAAACTTCCCCTGTTTCCATTCCTTTTTCGAAAGCTGTTTTTGGTGTATAGCCTAATTCATGAGGATTTTCCGTTTGGATAATCGCACCACAGCCAATACAATGAATTGCCTCTGTCATTCTAATCCGCCTCTCCATGTCATTTCTGGATGTTTTTTTGATAAGTATTTCATAATTTTCCGTTCAAAGAACCGATTGATTCTAGTATTCCAGCCATCTGTATCGACAATCGGTTGAACTAAAACATTGCGTATACCCGCTGCGTTAGCTCCCCGAATATCTGTCATAATCTGGTCGCCGACCATTAACATTTCAGATGGCTTCAAGCCTAATTTTTTTTCTGCTAATTTGAAGCCACGTGCGGTTGGTTTCAAGGCACGTGCTACATAATCTAAGTCAAACTTTTCAACAACGCGTTTAATCCGGCTGTCTTTGTTGTTTGAAACAACAAGGACGGTAATTCCTGCATTTTTCATCTCTAATAACCAAGTTTTTAATTCTTCTGTTCCATCGGGATTATTCCAAGCAATTAAAGTATTATCTAAGTCAGTTAGTACTGCCTTAATCCCCAGTTTTTTTAATTGTGCGGGGGTAATTTTATAAATCGCATCAATCATCCATGTCGGTTTATATTTTGAAAACATCGTGACTCCTCTCACTGACACTATGTAGTTTCTTCGATTTTAAGAGACTGAAACATAACTAAACAATTATGCTTCAGTCTCTACCTATTGTATTATACTGCATTTTACTGAAAATTTCTATAAAGGACGGTCGTTCCTTGTAAAAGAACAAGTAAAATAAAAGAAAAAATAAAAAAAGCCACCCATCAACCCCTGAAAAGTTCGTTGATGAGTAGTAACTTCTAATATTTGCGAAAACGTTGGTATCTTTTTTCTAGTAACGTTTCCGTATCTAATTTAGCTAATTCAGTTAATTTTGAAATGAACGCTTTTTGTAACATGCGATTAATTTTTGCTTGTTCCAGAGGCTGACCGTTCATAACTTCCGGAATTACTTTATCTACAATAGCTAATTCCTTCAGCTCTGTCGCTGTGATTTTCATCAATTCTGCTGCTTCTTTCGCACGACTGCCATCTTTCCACAAAATAGAGGCGAAACCTTCTGGCGAAAGAACCGCATAAATCGTGTGTTCCAACATCCAAACTTCATCTGCGACTGCTAACGCTAAAGCACCGCCACTGCCACCCTCACCAATGATGACTGAAATGATTGGCACTTTCAAATCAGACATTTCTAACAGGTTTTGCGCAATGGCTTCCCCTTCTCCCCGCTCTTCGGCACCAATCCCACAATAGGCACCAGCAGTGTTCACAAAGGTAATGACTGGGCGATTAAATTTTTCCGCTTGTTTCATTAAACGTAACGCTTTGCGATACCCTTCAGGATTAGGTGAACCAAAATTACGTTCAATATTTTCTGGTAGATTTCGACCTTTTTGGATACCTACCACTGTAACTGGTTTCCCTTGCAAAGTAGCAACACCACCGACTACAGCTAAATCATCGGCAAAGTAACGATCCCCATGAAATTCTAAAAAGTCCTCAAAAATTGCTTCTATATATTCTAAAGTTGTCAAACGATCTTGGGCTCTTGCCAAGGTAACAACATCATTGGCTGTTTTCTTTTCCATGTTAGCGCCACCCTTCCAAAGAATGTAAACGTAACAAGTCGCTCAATCGTTGACGCAAAAGATTTCTTGGCACAATCTGATCTACAAAACCATGTTCTAAAAGAAACTCGGCCTTTTGAAAATCATCTGGCAACTCTTGACGAATCGTTTGTTCAATTACACGGCGGCCAGCAAAACCGATTAAACTCTGAGGCTCTGCCAAAATAATATCGCCATCCATCGCAAAACTTGCGGTAACACCGCCAGTCGTTGGATCAGTCAATACCGTAAGATACAGCAAGCCTGCTTTGTTATGCCGTTGCAAAGCGGCCGAAATTTTCGCCATTTGCATCAATGAAAAAATTCCTTCTTGCATACGGGCACCACCAGATGCAGTGAAAATCACCACTGGTAAATGCTTTTCTGTCGCCCGCTCAAACAAGCGTGTGATTTTTTCACCAACAATCGTTCCCATACTGCCCATGATAAAATTAGCATCCATGATTCCAATTGCAACAGCTTGTCCTTCAATTGTTGCTTCTCCCGTTAAGACAGCTTCATCTAGCCCAGTTTTTTCTTGCATTTTTTCAATTTTTTCAAGATAACCAGGAAAATTTAGTGGATCTTTTGTCACTAATTCACTGTCCCAATTGTGGAAACTTTTTTCATCAACGGTTATCGCTAATCGTTCCCATGCACCAATCCGAAAACTATAGCCGCAATGCGGACAGATTTTTTCTGCACCCATTTCTTTTGTATACAGTGTTCGCTTACAAGAAGGGCATTTTGCCCACATATTATCTGGAACAGAAGGCTTCTTTGATGCATCATTTGCATCAGCACGATTTGGATTAATGCGAATGTAATTTTTCTTTTTAAATAATGCCATTTGCTTACTCCTCGTATTTTAGCGGCAAGAGCTCAGCTCCTTTCAAAAGATCACTGATCTTTCCAAGCAAGAGAGCTCTTGCGGCGTTCTTTCTTTAATGATTGCTTTCTGGCTCCCAATTTGGTAGAAATGTTTCTTGTAAAAAGCTTGTGTCATAGTCACCTGTCAAAACATTGTCATGTGTAATTAAATCCAATTGGAATTCGGCATTCGTAATAATACCTTCTGTTACAATTTCATTTAAAGCCCTTTGCATTTTCATCAAGGCATCAAAACGATTTTCACCATGTACGATGACTTTCGCAATCATTGAATCATAATAAGGTGGAATTGAATACCCTGAATACATAGCGCTGTCTACACGCAAGCCCATTCCACCACTAGGCAACAAGAGATTTTGAATTTTACCTGGTGAAGGAGCAAAATTAAAGGCAGGATTTTCAGCGTTAATTCGGCACTCAATCGCATGCCCAGTCATGGTAACATCCTCTTGGGTATAGCCTAAAGGTTCACCTGAAGCAATTTCTAATTGTGCTTTGACTAAATCAATTCCTGTTACCATTTCCGTAACTGGATGTTCGACTTGGATGCGGGTATTCATTTCCATGAAATAAAAGTCGCCAGCTGGATCCATCAAAAATTCAATGGTTCCGGCATTTTCATAATGCACAGCTTGTGCCGCTCGAACGGCCGTTTCGCCTAACATCTGACGCTTTTCTTCAGAAATAGCAATCGATGGTGATTCTTCTAACACTTTTTGATTATTTCTTTGTAGTGAGCAATCACGTTCCCCTAAGTGAATCACATGCCCATATTGATCACCTAGAATTTGCACTTCGATATGACGTGCTGGATAAATAATTTTTTCTAAATACATATCATCATTACCAAATGCGGCTTTAGCTTCTTGCTGCGCTGAAGTAAAGTGTTTCGGTAACTCTTCTTTTGAAAGAACTTTACGGATTCCTTTTCCGCCACCACCAGCAGCTGCCTTTAACATCACTGGGTAACCAATTTCTTCAGCAATCGTCAACGCTTCTTCGACAGAATCAATGACGCCATCACTCCCAGGAATAACAGGTACCTTGGCTTTTTGCATCAGTTGACGTGCGTTTATTTTATTGCCCATCGCATCAATCGTTTCTGCTTTAGGACCGATAAAAGTAATGTTGCATTCTTCGCACATTGAAGCAAATTGACTATTTTCAGATAAGAAACCAAACCCTGGATGAATCGCTTCAGCATTGGTAACAATCGCTGCACTTAAAACAGCTTGAACATTTAAATAAGAATCAGTTGCTTTCGCCGGTCCAATACAAATGGCTTCATCTGCTAACTGTGTGTGTAACGCTTCTTGATCCGCTTCAGAGTAAACAGCAACTGTTTGAACGCCTAATTCGCGACAGGCACGAATAATACGAACAGCGATTTCTCCGCGGTTTGCGATTAATACTTTCGAAAACATTTTTCACCTATCCAATCATAAAGGTTAATTCAGCCTCGGCAACTTTTTTTCCATTAACTTTTGCCACACCTTTACCCATTCCAGCAGAAGCGCGGACTTTTAAAAGTTCAACCTCTAAAATTAATGTGTCGCCTGGTGTTACCTTTTGTCTAAATTTTGCTTTATCTAATCCACCAAAGTATGCCGTTTTCCCTTTGAATTCAGGCATTGAAAGTAATGCCACGGCGCCTGCTTGAGCCAACGATTCAATAATTAAAACTCCTGGCAAAACAGGATTCCCAGGAAAATGACCTTGAAAAACTTGCTCATTAACCGTTACATTCTTTTTCGCTACAACGCGTTCCCCGGGAATGACTTCTTCAACACTATCTAATAATAAAAAGGGATAGCGATGTGGTAAAATTTCTTGAATTTCTGTAATTGTTAATTTCATGTTTTATTCTCCTTTAGCAACTCGGAATAGCGGCTGACCAAATTCAACCACATCTTCATTGTTGACTAATATTTCAGTAATCACACCGTCAACTGTCGCCGTAATTTCATTCATTAATTTCATCGCTTCAACGATACACACAACGTCACCCGTTTTAACAGTGTCTCCTACTTTGACAAAGTTCTCTTTATCTGGTGCTGGTTGTAAATAAACGATTCCTACAATGGGTGACGGAATTTCTTCTGTCTTTTCATTGGCTGTCGGTGTATTGGTTGGCGTTTCTTCAACGACAGAAACTGTTTCAACAGGCGCTGACACACCACTAGCGGCTACTGGTGTTTCTTGTGGTTGCGCCATTGGTTCTACGGCACTTCGCCCAGAAGCTGTATTTTTATTCATATATAATTCAAACGAGCCTTTTCGTAAATCAAATTCGGTTAAAGTTGATTGATCAAATTGTGTTAATAATGCTTTTACTTCTTCTAACTGCATGTTAATCCTCCCAGCGTTTTAAGCAAATAACTGCATTGTGGCCACCAAAGCCTAGCGAGTTACTTAAAGCATAATCAAATTTATGCTCTTTGCTTTCGTTTAAAACAACGTTCACCGTAATTGCTTCATCTTGATTTTCCACATTAATGGTTGGCGGAATAAATTGATGTTGTAAAGCATTTAGGGTAGCAATTCCTTCAATTCCACCAGCGGCGCCTAAGAGATGTCCCGTCATACTCTTCGTACTACTTACATACGCCGTTTTTGCGGCATTACCTAAAGCCAATTCAATAGCTTTAGATTCTGCACTGTCATTGGCTTGTGTGCTTGTTCCATGGGCGTTAATATAGCCAATTTTTTCTGGAGAAATCCCCGCTTCTTCCATTGCTAGTACCATGGCTTTCGCTGCGCCGCTCCCATCTGGTGTTGGTGATGTCATATGATAGGCATCGCAATTAGCACCATAGCCAACCACTTCACCTAAAATAGTTGCGCCTCGTTCTAGAGCATGATCTAATGATTCTAAAATAAAGACACCTGCACCTTCTCCCATCACAAATCCACTACGTTCTTTATCAAAGGGAATTGAGGCTTTTTCTGGGTCAGTCGCCTTTGTTAAAGCGGTCAAGGAAGCAAATCCTGAAATACCGATTTCTGTAATAGGCGCTTCTGCTCCACCAGCAATAATGACATCGGAGTAGCCATGTTTGATATTGCGGAACGCTTCCCCAATTGAATGAGTTGCACTAGCACAAGCTGTCACTGTTGAAGTACAAATTCCTTTGGCACCAACACGTAAAGCAATATTTCCCGCCACCATGTTTCCAATCGCCATTGGAATAAATAACGGTGCCACACGTTCAGGTCCTTTGTCGTGCATCCGAATTACTTGATTTTGAATTGTTTCCAAACCACCAATCCCGGAACCCACCATAACGCCAAACCGATCCACATCTAGTTGACTGGTATCCAAGCCACTCATAGCCATTGCTTCTAAGGCCGCATAAATGCCAAATAACGAAAACTTATCCATGCGTTTGCCATCTTTTTTAACAAAATATTTTTCCATTGGAAAGTCTTTCACTTCAGCTGCTAAGGTGACACCTGTTTCACTAACATCAAATTTACTAATCGGTCCGATACCATTTTTCCCTGTTTTCAAACTTTCTAAAAAAGTCTCAGGTTCATTGCCAATCGGCGAGGTGACACCGTAACCAGTAATAACTACTCGATTCATCCTTTTGACTCCTTTCGTTTATCCGTGCATGACTAAGCCGCCATCAACATTCACGACTTGCCCAGTAATATAGGGACTTTTAGCTAAGAAAATCGCTGTAGCTGCGACATCTTCGACTTGCCCAAACGTTTGTAAGGGAATTTGCGCATTCATTTGTGTTTTAACTTTTTCCGATAAAACATCCGTCATTTCTGTTTGGATAAACCCTGGTGCAATCGCATTGCAGGTAATACCGCGCGGCGCAACTTCTCGTGCCACCGATTTAGTAAAACCAACGACACCCGCTTTACTCGCAGCGTAGTTTGCTTGACCAACATTTCCCATTAAACCAGAAACGCTAGCCATATTAATAATCCGACCACTTCGTTGTTTCATCATACGTTTAACCGCTTGTTGGGTCATGTTAAAAGTTCCTACCAAGTTAATATCTAAACAGGCATTAAAATCCTCTTTTGTCATTCGTAATAATAATTTATCATTCGTAATCCCAGCGTTATTCACCAGAATATCAATCGAGCCTAATTGGTCAACAGTTGCTTGAATCATCTCACCTGCTGCATCAAAATCGGAAATATCTCCAGAAAGGCCAATACATTTTACCCCAAAGGCTTCAATTTCTTGTCGTTGTTCTGGCGTAATCTCACTCCGACCGTTTAAAACAATATTGGCGCCCTCTTTCGCAAAAGCCAACGCAACTGCTTTGCCAATCCCGCGAGTGCTTCCAGTAATAAATACGTTTTTTCCTGTTAATTCCATTTTTTACCTCCCAGTAAGTGCTGTTAACGTTTCTGTTAATGTTGCAACATCTTCCACACGGTGCATTTCAATTGTTTTGTCAATTTTTTTAACAAAACCAGTTAATGTTTTCCCTGGACCAACTTCAATCATCGTTCCTACGTTCATAGCCTTCATCGTTTCGATACTGTCTTCAAAACGTACCGCAGACATGACTTGCTTTTCCAATAACGCTTGAATTGCCTCTTGGGGCATAATTTCGGCAGTCGTATTACTAATCACAGGAATTTGCATCGTTTGAAAGTTCAATTTTGCTAAATCCTGAGCCAACTTTTTTGATGCTGGTTGTAACAGTGCCGTATGGAAAGGACCACTCACATTTAACGGAATCATTCGCTTCACACCAGCTTCTTTGAGAAGTGTCATCGCTTGATCAACAGCAGCAACCTCACCACCAATCACGATTTGTTGTGGTGTATTATAATTTGCTGGAGCCACAATTCCGAAAGCACTGGCTTCTTGACAGGCTTTTTCAATTACTTCACGCTCAGCATTCATGACAGCAACCATTTTGCCAATTCCTTGTGGTGCTGCGTCTGTCATGTACTGACCGCGCTTTTGGACCAAGGCCACTGCTTCTGAAAAGCGCAAAGCCCCGCTGGCAACCAAAGCACTATATTCCCCTAAGCTTAAACCCGCTACCACATCAGGCGTTAGTCCTTTTTGTTGCAAAAGACGGTAAAATGCGACACTGACTGTCAAAATAGCAGGTTGCGTATATTCTGTTTCATTTAAACGTTCATTTTCAGTAAAACAAAGTTCTGCCATCTCATAACCTAAGATATGACTTGCTTCATCGAAGGTTTCCCGAACAATCGCTTCTTGGTGATATAATTCTTCACCCATCCCTTGATACTGGGCTCCTTGTCCACTAAATAAAATCGCTGTTTTCATACGACACCTCATTTTTTGTTAAAATTATTCACTTAGCCCCAACGCTGATTCATCTTATGTACAATCGCTTTGCATTCAGACATGAGTGAATCAATGATTTCTTGGGCTGTTTCTTCTTTTTTTATTAACCCGGCAATTTGTCCCGCCATGACGGAACCGTAATCCATATCCCCGTCAACGACAGCTTTGCGCAAAGCGCCCTGACCAATTTTTTCAAACATTTCTAAATCAGGCACTTCTTTTTGGAGTTCTTGCTTTTCTAATTGATTATATTGAGCAGTTAATTTATTTTTTAAAGTACGCACTGGATGGCCAAAATGTTGACAGGTAATTACTGCATCTAAATCACGTGCCTTTAAAACTTTCTGTTTATAATCTGGATGAACGTTGCATTCTTTGGCAATTAAAAAACGTGTACCTAACTGGACTGCTTCAGCACCTAACATAAAGGCAGCAGCCATACCACGACCATCACCAATCCCACCTGCTGCAATCACAGGAATTGACACGGCGTCAACGATTTGCGGTAACCCACTCATAGTGGTTAATTTGCCAATATGTCCACCAGCTTCCATTCCTTCAAAAATGACAGCATCGGCACCAATTTTTTCCATTCTTTTTGCTAAAGCAACAGAAGGAACTACTGGGATTACTTTAATGTTATGTTCTTTAAAACGAGCCATGTATTTGGCTGGATTGCCCGCACCTGTCGTTACGACAGGAACCTGTTCTTCACAAACCAAATCGACAATTTCATCGGCAAAAGGTGAAAGTAACATGATATTGACACCAAAGGGTTGTTCCGTTAATTCTTTAACTTTTTTAATTTCTTTTTTTACGACTTCTTTTGGGGCATTGCCGCCAGCAATAATCCCTAATCCACCAGCGTTTGACACGGCACTTGCTAATGAAGCATCGGCTACCCAAGCCATACCGCCTTGAAAAATGGGATAATTAATTCCAAGCAACTCACATAACTGTTGATTCATTGATTTTATACGTCCTTTAGTTCTAAGATAAGTACACTTCATTCAAGTAAAAAAGGATTTTTCCAGCTTATTTACTTGTTTTTTTAGGGACTGGGTCATTTAGCAATTAAATGTCCCAGCCCCCTATTTTCATGTATTAGTTTGCTTGTTGTTTTTCTACATATGTTACTAAATCTTGAACGGTTTGGATGCCATCTTCTGTTTCGATTTTCACATCAAATTCATCTTCGATTTCGTTAATGATTTGGAATAAATCTAAGCTATCCGCGTCTAATTCTTCTTGAATGTTTGTAGTTAATTGTACCTCTTCAGCATCTTTTCCTAATTCTTCTACGATAATTGCTTGAATTTTTTCAAATACCATGTGTATATTCCTCCAAAATAGTCATTTTCTTCATTTATATGTGAACAGTTTTTTACAGCGTTAGGAGCAGTGAGCCCCATGTTAAGCCGCCGCCAAATCCTGTTAGCACCACGCGTTGTTGGGAACCTAAAATTAAGGTCCCATTTTCAACTGCTTCATCCAACAAGATGGGAATGCTAGCAGCTGAGGTATTGCCATATTTATCCATATTCGTTAAAAACTTCTCGCGGGAAATCTTCGTCTTACGTGCAATTTTATCGATAATGCGCACATTTGCTTGATGTAGTAGAAGATAATCCACGGTTTCGTCCGTCACGAGGGATAAAATATTTTGTGAAACATCTTTAATCGCAAAATCAAAAATACTACGTCCTTCCATCTGTAGCATCTTACTAGCCTGCTCATGCCCCTGATAAAAAGGACTTTCGTTGATCGTGTAGCCTGACGTTAAAGCCGCCCACCGTTGTCCATCTGCTTGTAATTTTTCATCTAGAAAATGCGGTGTCTCAGCCGCTTCAATCAAGACGCCGGCAGCCCCATCACCGAAAAGCACCGCTGTGGAACGATCGGTCCAATCCAACATTTTGGAAAATGTTTCGCCACCAATTACTAGACCTGTTTGATAACGACCACTTAGGACTAGTTTTTCTGCCATGCTTAAGGCATAGACAAAACCAGAACACGCTGCACTGATGTCAAAAGCAAAGGCCTCAGTGGCGCCAATTGCGCCTTGTACTTGGCAAGCAACAGAAGGCATATTGAAATCTGGTGTCACTGTTGCAACTAAAATAAAGTCAATCTCACTTGCTTGCTTTCCAGATTTTTCCAATAACTGTTTTGCGACTTGATGACATAAATCAGACGTATTTTCTTGCGTAACGATACGACGTTCACTAATGCCTGTTCGCGAATGTATCCATTCATCAGAGGTATCCATCATTTCACTCAGTTGGTGATTCGTGACACAATTCTCTGGAACATAACGGCTTGTACAACTAATTCGTGCATAATTCTTCATGGGGATCCTCACTTTTTATTTGTATTCTTGCAAGAAATCATGAAGATTTTTTAGTGCTCTTAACAGCGCTTGTTCTTCTTCTTGCTCCATGCCTTTCAAAATGTTTTTAACCATTTCACGATGAAAATGCTGATGGACTCTAAAAAGTAATTTTCCCTTTTTGGTTAAGCCAAGCTTTACTACACGTCGATCATCTTCACTACGCAAACGTTCAACATAGCCTTTTTTAACTAAGTTGTTAATCGCTACAGTAAGTGTTCCAACGGTAATTGACAGTTCCTTGGCTACTTCTGAAGACGTTTTTTTCTTGTACATACCAATTGCTTCGATTGTGTGCATCTCCGTAATGGATAAATCATTAAATTGTGATTTTTTCAATTCAGATTCTTCAATCGTTAAGATGTCATTAAAGACACTGACTAAGTAATCGTTGACTGTTTCTAAATTAGGTTCCATTCTGTGCACCATCCATATACTTTGATTATCAAAACATTTGATGTTCAAACTATATCGTAAATAAGCAAAGAATGCAAGAGAATTTTCTATATTTTTAATGAAATATTCTTCAAACATTTCAAAAAAGGCGCATTTTCAAGGGACGAGGCTTTTAAAAAAAGGATCAATTACTTTGATACCCAAACTATTTTCACAGAAAAAGGAAAGAAGTGCAACTAAAAAGCATCACTGGCACTCCCCTGATTGAGAAGTGCCAGTGATTTTTGTTATATAATTCTTAAACTCCCACTAAGCTATTGCTACAACTTGACTGGATAATACGAGAAGAGAGTGAACCAGAAGCTTTGGTGCTTCTACTCCACTCCCTTATTAAAATGTAGGACGATTAATTATTGAATTAAGTCGTAAATTTCCATTGCTACAATATCGATGTTATCGAATTGATAGCTTTGGTGCGTATCAGATTCTGTTAATTCAAATGTTTCTGTTGATTTATCAAAACTTACAATACATTTCTCTACGCCTTCACGTTCAAAGCGGCGTACTTGTACTTCATTATCTGCTGCTTCGATCATTGCTTCCAGTCTCTTAATAATCGCCACAAGTTGTGAATGTTTCATCAGTGGGCCTCCTTTTGCAAACTAGTTCTGTACCATTGTAACAAAACATTGCCTAACTTGCATGATTTTTCGTCATTTTTTTTGATTTTTTTGTTGTTCTTTAATTTTTATTCGTTGGTTGCTTGCCATCTGTCCACCAAAGCTTAATTAAGGCCTGTGTGCCATCATTTTCAAACCCTTTATCTGCAAGGCTTTCATATAATTCTGTCGCTTTTTGCGTCGCTGGTAATGTAAGGTCAAGTTTTTTTGCTTCATCTAACGCAATCTTTAAATCTTTGATAAAATGTTTAACAAAAAAGCCTGGCGTATAATCTTCTTTTAAAATACGTGGTCCATAATTACTTAATGACCAGTTTGCAGCACTGCCACCACCGACTGTTTCCAGAACTTTTTCTAAAGTTAATCCTGTCGCATTTGCGTAAACGAGCATTTCAGTCAAACCGGTCATTGTGCCTGCAATCATTAACTGATTCGCCATCTTAGTGTGTTGCCCTTTTCCAGCTGAGCCATGTAGCATAAATGTTTTACCAAATGTTTTGAAAATTGGTAAGACGGTCTCATAACTTTCTTGATCGCCACCAACCATAATTGTTAAAGTACCATTTTTAGCACCTAAGTCACCACCAGAAACTGGCGCATCCAACGCATGAGCACCCACTTCTGCTGCTTTTTTGGCAATCTTTTCAGCCAAGGTGGGCGTACTTGTGGTTAAATCTACTACTATTTTACCTGTAAGATCTGCTTGAAAAATCCCTGTTTCATTAAAATACACGCCTTCAACATCTGAAGGAAAGCCAACCATTGTAAAAATGATATCGCTGGCTTCCGCAATTGCTTTTGGCGTATCATACCAAACTGCTCCTTCAGCAACTAAATCATCTGTTTTACTTTTTGTTCGATTATAAACATTGACAGATAAATTGTTTTTCATCATATTACGAATAATTGATTTCCCCATGACACCCGTTCCAATAAAGCCGATTTTAGACATAGTAGCTTCCTCCGTTCTTAAAATAAAAAACTTTCCTCCTTCAGTATAAACGAAGGAGGAAAGTTTTGCAGTTTATTTTCTTAAAGATGTAAATTTTACTTTAATTTTTTTTATTGAGTCCGCATTTTCTTTTTCCATTTGAAGTTGATCAAAGTAAATCAATGTATCTTGATAAAATTCAATCATTTTATTGCCAAAGTTTGTAGAAGAAATTTCAAATAATTTTTCATCTAAAATAGTTTGGTCCATTTTAATATTTGCTTGTATATAGTCAATCAATGTTGGGGCAAAATCACTGTCTGTCTTAAAAGTTTTGCCTAAGCTTTCATGATCAAATAAATTATTTAAATAGGCGTTCCCTTCTGCAACACATTGAACGCCAGCAGCCATCGCTTCTGTATAAGTTAAGCCTTGTGTTTCCGACGTTGAGGCGCTGACAAAATAGTCAGCAGCTTTATAATAAATGGCGACTTCTTCATTTGGCACTTCACCCGTAAATTGAACGTATTCACTGACTTCTAGTTCTTCTGCTAATTCTTTTAAATCCTCTAGATAGGGACCATTTCCAACTATTACTAAACGAGTTTGTGGTAATTTTTCAATAATTTGTGGTAACCCTTGAATAATTGCTTGAATATTTTTTTCATAAGAAATTCGACTTAACGATAACAACATAATCTGTTGCTCTTCAATACCTAGTTGTTGACGCATTCCAGCGATCATTTCCTCAGTAATATCGGGACGTAAAAACTTATCAATTTCGATCCCTGTTGGAATAATTCTCATTGGTGCGGTCACTCCATAATCCCGTAATTTTTCTATTACACGTTCACTGGGACAAACAACACCTGTCGTATGATTTGTAAACACTCTTGAAAAGAATTTAACATGTGATGGACGGACAACTTTTCCTTTAGCAATATAATGTAAGTAATCTTCATACATCGTATGATACGTATGGATGACAGGAATTTTCATTTTTTTCCCAACCATTTTCCCTAAAATACCCGCACCAAATTCAGTATGTGTATGAATTAAATCTAATTCCAATTCTTTGGCAATTAAATAGGCGTACCACATGCCGCGAACCACTACTCGGCGATCTTTAAAAGATACAAATGGCACACTAGGCATTCGTATGACATCTTCTTCAAAATCAGTCGCGTTAGGATCGGTTGTCGTAAAAATATACACTTCATGGCCGTGCTTTTCTAATTCATCTTTTAAGGTCTTAATAGAAGTCGCTACCCCACTCACTTGCGGGAAATACGTATCAGTAAAAAAACCAATTTTCACTCTCATTACCTCCATTTCATCTAACAATAACTGTCTTCAATATTTGTTAAGATAAGACTGTTTCGTAGACTTCTTTTAACTCGTAACCAATTTGCTTGATACTTCTTTGCTCTGCTACTTGATAGCCTGCTTGTCTAGTGCTAGGTATTTTCCCTTCTAATAAGCCTTCAATATATTTTTTAAATTCTTCAATAGAATGACCCATATAACAATTTTCATTAGCCACTAGCCAGCCTTGATAAACTGGAATATCACGCACCAAGACTTGTTGCTGACTAGCTAATGCTTCTAAGACAACAATTCCTTCCGTTTCTTCACGCGAAGGGAAAAAGAAGAGATTCGCTGCCGCATAGGCCCCTTCGATGACATCTCCTTTAATATAACCTGGGAAAATAACATTTTCTGGATGATCTTCTTTAACTAATTGTCGGATATTTTTTGGGATAGAATACATTGGTGTATCACCAAACCAAATAAATTGATACTCTGGTAACTGTCGCGCAACTTCAATAAAATCAGTGATTCCTTTGCGTTCAAAAAATAATCCCACACAAATAATTACTTTTTTCTCTTCATCTATTTTAAAATATTCTCGGAATTTTTGTTCCTTTTCTTCTGAAGGATAAAAACGTGATAAATCAATACCATTTGAGATCGCCGAAATAGGCACTTTAATGCCATAACCTTCCAGCAATGTTTTAGAATACGGTGTTGGTGTAATTAAATGATCCGCTTTGGAATACAAACTGATAAGATATTTTTTTACTAATGGTGCTAGTTGATTAGACCCAATAAAGGAATTACGAAAGTCTTCTTCTGTCGAATGGGCATGATAAATAACTTTTTTTCCTAGTTTGCGTGCTTTTCTGACCATACGATGGCTATTTATGCCATATGTATTAATATGCAATATATCATAGTCACTGCAATCAGCATCTAATGTATATTCTATTCCAACTTCAGAGAGCGCTCGTTTCTGGTGATCTAATGCTCGACCAATGCCTGATTTAGCTAAGATTTTCTCACCTTCAAAATATAACAATATTTTCAAACCCGCTCCTCCTTTTCTGCTTTACTAACTATAATAAACACATTATACCATAGCTAAAATTTGATGTATTCATTCTTCGGTAGGATCCTTTTAATCTTATAAATGTTTTTAAAGTCCCTTCTTCAAGCTTATCAAAAAATAGTGAATAAAACAAAAAAAGCAAAAACCAAGTTGGTTTTTGCTTTTGCTCAACTCCGGCAGTAGGACTCGAACCTACGACATCATGATTAACAGTCATGCGCTACTACCAACTGAGCTATGCCGGAATAATCGCGTGGCGACGTCCTACTCTCACAAAGGGAAACCCTTCACTACAATCGGCGCT
>OCKH01000079.1_pt1 | contig 37241 bp, 38 predicted proteins | sample 1480671 | NCBI WGS metagenome assembly OCKH01 (sample SAMN05301473, study PRJEB22388) | human gut metagenome | isolation source: Infant 1 DOL 17 gut | host: Homo sapiens | place: USA: Pittsburgh, Magee-Womens Hospital of UPMC | collected 2013/2014
TTTGAGTGTACCATAAATGCCTTTTTATTTTTCTAACTTAATTTTACAATTCGCGGGATAAAAAAAGAATTATAATAAATCAAATGATTGATAATAAGATAGCTGAATTGATGGAACTTGAGAGTTATAAAAAAGCTCTCATCTACGAATACGTAACAGGTAAAAAAGAAGCCTAGGAGGTGATTCATTTGGTAGAGAACAAAGAAATTCGTTTTGAGCAGGATATTGAGACTTCACTGACTACGTATGGCAAATGGAAGAAAGAAACATTCAATGAATCAAACTTTGATCCCATAATTGGTTTGGATTGTCAAAAATTGCTAGGCTTTGTCCAGAAGACTCAACCAAAACAGTGGGTACGTCACCAACGAAACTATAACAATGATGGAGAAGTCAAGTTCCTTCAACGCTTTAATCAAGAGGTAGAAACCCACGGCATGTTACATGTATTGCGCAATGGGATCAAAGACCGCGGTGTGCGCTTTAAAGTAGCTTACTTCAAACCTGCTTCAGAGCTGAATGATGAAAGGATGGAAAAGTATGAAGCAAATAGTTTTACCTGTACTCGCCAGTTTGCTTACAGTCCTAATAACCATAAAACCATTGATATGGTTTTGTCGTTAAATGGTATTCCGCTCGTTGCTTTAGAATTGAAAAACCAGTACACTGGTCAAACAGTAGAAAATGCCAAACTCCAGTTTCAAAAAGATCATGATCCAAAAGAATTGGTATTTCGTTTTAATCGCCGCTTCTTAGTCTATTTTGCGGTGGACCATACAGATGTTTATATGACGACAAAGTTGGACGGTAAAAAAACGTACTTCTTGCCATTCAATCAAGGTTCCAATGGGCCGGGAAGAGTTGGTGGAGCAGGCAATCCGTCCAATAAAGATGGCTACCCAACTGCCTACTTGTGGGAAAAGGTGCTTACTAGAGACAATTTGATGGATATTATCCAACGTTTTATGAATCTAGAGATTAAAAAAGAAAAGCAAGGCGACAGAGAAGTCACAAAGAAAACGTTGATTTTTCCTCGTTATCATCAGTTAGATGTGGTTCGAAAATTGGTTGCAGATGTAAAAAGCCATGGTAGTGGAGAAAATTATTTGATCCAGCATAGTGCTGGTTCTGGAAAATCTAATAGTATTGCATGGCTGGCATACCATTTAGCCTCTATTCATGATCAACTGAACTACCCAATTTTTTCATCAATTATTATTGTGACTGATCGAACAGTATTGGATCGCCAGTTGCAAAATACTATCATGAACTTTGATCATCAGACAGGTTTGGTAGAAACGATTGACGATCGCAAATCCTCTCAAGATTTAAAAGAAGCCATTAATGATGGGCGTAAGATCATTATTACCACTTTGCAAAAGTTCCCAGTGATCTATCAGGAAGTAGATCAAGTGGAAGGTCGTAATTTTGCTGTGATTGTGGATGAGGCACATTCTTCACAAACTGGGAACAGTGCCCAGAAGCTAAAAGCCGCTCTTTCGGACAAATCTAAATCCTTGGAAGAGTATTATGAACTGGAAGGCGAAGTTGACGATGTATTACCAGATGCTGAAGATGAACTAGTTCAACAATTGGCAGCACAAGGTAAACATCAAAATTTAAGTTTCTTTGCTTTTACCGCTACACCGAAAGAAAAGACATTGGAAATGTTTGGTACGAAACAACCAGATGGGCATTTCGAACCCTTTCATGTTTACTCGATGCGCCAGGCGATTGAGGAAGGCTTTATCTTAGATGTGCTGAAGAACTATATGACCTATAGTACTTCCTACAAAATTGCCCGTGAAATTGAAGATAACCCAGAATTACCAAAGAGTGAAGCAACCCGAGCGATTGTTCGTTTCCAATCATTGCATCCTTGGGCAGTTGCTCAAAAGACGGCTGTGATGGTTGAGCAATTCCGAGCGGTTACTCGTACAGCTATTGGTGGGCAGGCAAAAGCAATGGTCGTTACCGCATCACGCTTACACGCTGTTCGCTATATGAAAGAATTTAAAAAATATATAGCGAACAAAGGTTATAATGATTTGAATGTGTTGGTTGCTTTTTCTGGTTTGGTAGTAGATGGAGAGACTGAATATACAGAAACGAAGATGAATGTCACAAAATCTGGTGAGAATGTTCGGGAGAATCAATTAAAGGAAGCTTTCCATACAGATAATTTTAATATCTTGATTGTTGCTGAAAAATATCAAACGGGTTTTGATGAACCGTTGCTGCATACCATGTTTGTCGATAAGAAGTTAAAGGGTGTTAAAGCTGTTCAGACTTTATCACGACTCAATCGAACAATGCCTGGGAAGAAGGATACCTTTATTCTTGATTTTGTAAATGATGTTGAAGATATTGAAGCTGCTTTCCAACCCTTTTATGAACAAACAAATTTGAGAGAAGAAATCAATGTTAACTTGATTTATGATACTCAAAGCAAGCTACGAAAATTTAATGTTTACAATCAAGGTGATATTGAACGTGTCATGAAATTGGTGAAACAAGCCCAAAAGCAACAGAATGAGCGCTTGCTTGGACGAATTTCTAGCATGTTTAAGCCGATTATGGATCGCTATGAGGAAATGAATAAGGATAATCAGTACCAGTTTCGGGTGACTCTACGTAACTTTAGCAAGTGGTATGATTATATTTCACAACTTGATCGGTTATTCGATATGGAATTATTGGAGGAGCGGATTTTTACTGGATACTTGCTGAAGTTTCTACCTAAAGAAACACGAGAGAATATTGATATTTCTGATAAAGTAAAGTTGGAATATTATAAGTTACGTCAGGATTTTTCCGGTGAAATTCATCTAGTGAATAAAGAAGGCGAGCTAGTAAATCCAAAGACAATTGATGCAGGAATCAAACCGCCGGATGAACGAGACTCACTAGAAGAAATCATTCATAAAATCAATGAACGATTTCCTAATGATTTTGATGAAGGAGATCGAGTATTAGTAGAGATTTTGTATCGGTCATTTGCAGATAACCCAGATTTGAAGGTTGTCAGCATGGCTAAGAATAACGATGCTCAGATGTTTGAAAAATCGCTGTTCCCTGATGTATTTAAAGATAAGGTGATGGAGCAGTATGAGAAAAACAATGCAGCTTTTGAGAAAATGTTTGGGCATGATGATAGGTACTTTGATCTAGTATATACATTAGTTGCTAGAGATTTATACAAGTTATTACGGACGAAATAACTTGTATAAATAAGGATTAAGCAATACAATTTCTCTCAAAAATAAAGGAGAAGTTGTATTGTTTGCTTTTAAGAAAGCGCTGAAAAATTTGTTACATACTAAATTGTCTGAACTCTGTCATATCAGCTATGTTAGAATAAAGGAAATAGATTTATTTTTATAAACAGTGTTGTCTCGGAAGTTTAAAATATGTCAACCACAATTGAAGTGAACAAACAAAGCGTGAAGCAGTTTCTTGAAACTGGGAAGATCAAAAAATTTGTTATTCCAGAATATCAACGTCCCTATGCTTGGACTGACGAGCAAATCCAAGTACTGTTTGATGATTTAGCGGAGTACACAGCAAACAATAACGAGAGTACTTACTTTTTGGGAAGCATTGTGGCTTATGAAAATGATCATAACGAGCAAGAAATCATTGATGGACAGCAAAGGATAACTACGCTATTTTTATTTTTGAGAGCTATCTATGCTAAATTAGAAAATAGTTGTGAAAAGGAAGCTTTATTCTTGAAAAGCCAAATTGAACCTGCGTTATGGGAACAAGATGACTTAACAGGTGAGGTTAAACCAGATAAAATTCTGATTATGTCTCGAGTAATGTGGGACGAGGGGAATGAAGAATTTGCTAGTATTCTAGTAAGTGGTGAAGCAGATGTTAAATCAAAAAGTAATTATTCGAAGAACTATATTTTAATTCAACATCTATTAAATGAGTATGCAACAAACGAACCACTATCATTTTATCGTTTTATCAGTAAAAAGGCGATTTGAATGAATTATTCCGTGTCCATTTGGAAAAAGCTGTCAATACGCTTCTCAAAACGGAGTTAACGGCTTTCCTCGATTACGAAAAGTACGATCGCATTGGTTTTAACACGGGTAATTCTCGTAACGGCTCCTATGACCGTACGGTCAAGACCGAGTATGGGGAACTTCATCTCCAGATTCCGCGCGACCGCAATGGCGAGTTCAAGCAACAGACTGTTCCTGCTTATAGACGGACGAATGACACGTTAGAGGAGACCGTCATTCACCTCTTCCGAAAAGGTATTACCATGTCGGAAATCGCAGACTTGATTGAGAAAATGTATGGGCATCACTACACGCCCCAAACCATGTCCAATATAACAAAATCATTTACAGAAGAGGTAACGGCGTTTAAAGGACGGGAGCTTCATGACCGTTATGCTGCTATTTATATGGACGCAACGTATATTCCGTTAAAGCGGAAAACCGTCGCCAAGGAAGCTATTCATATCGCAGTTGGCATTCGCCCGGACGGATCAAAGGAAGTATTGAGCTATGCGATTGCACCGACTGAATCCATCATGATTTGGGAGGAAATTTTATTGGACCTTCAAGAGCGCGGTTTGAAAAATGTCCTCCTGTTCATCACGGATGGCTTAAAGGGGATGGTAGGAGCGATTAGTCGGTTCTATCCCAAAGCTCGTTTTCAACATTGTTGTGTACACGTTTCCCGTAATATCAGTCACAAAGTGCGTGTCGATGATCGTAAGGAAGTCTGTGATGATTTTAAAATGGTGTATCAAGCCTCATCTAAAGAGGTGGCGTTGGAAGCACGTGGTGCTTTTGCGGAAAAATAGAAAACTAGCTATCCAAAAGGGGTTGAATCGATTCTTTCGAACGATCACTTGCTCACTTTCTATGATTTCCCCTTGGCCATACGCAAGAGTATTTATTCTACGAACTTGATTGAATCCTTTAATAAGCAAATCAAGAAATACAGCCACCGCAAGGAACAGTTCCAAAACGAAGAGTCGATGGAACGTTTCTTAGTCTCGTCTTTTGATACTTACAACCAAAAATTCCTAGGTCGCAGTCATAAAGGTTTCCAACAGGCCGAAGGCGAGCTCGAACAAATGCTGAGTCAACCGATGGAGAATTGGAAACAATCTACAGTAGGGAAGAACCATTTACACAAAATTATTGACGCTCCCAAAAGCATTGTTTTTAGCAGTTTAATATTATTCTTTTTCAATTAGACTGACTTGATTTAGTTACGGAATAGATACTTTAATGTGTTGAAGAAGCAACGTCCCGTGTTTATTTACTAAAGCATCCAATATTCACATTAGCCCTAAAATAATTGTCATACCATGTTACATTTGATATAACAGCGTTCATTTTAAAAATAGCTGTTAGTGTGACAAAACATTAAACCAAGTGTGACAAAAAACGTGATGAAAGCTTTCCGGAAACGTATGTGAACAAGTATATAATGATTTTGTCAGGAGGATAGTCAAAATGAATAAACGAATTCGTGAAATACTCAAACTGATTATTAAAAACCCTGAAATGAAACTTTCCACTTTAACAAGTGAACTTGATTTGACACGTCGTCAAATCAATTACGCGATCAATCAATTTAATGAAGAATTGAAAACAAAGAACATTCCGTTAATTCAGAGAAGTCATTCTGGAAATATTACGGTACCAATCGAGGTTATCCAAATGATATCACAGCCTGATTACGACATAGGTGATGATCAGGAACTTGTCGTTCTCACTGATAGTGAAAGACAAGCATTGATAGTGATGACTCTGATCGCTAATATCGATTACATCAGTCTAGATCATTTGGTAGATGCGGTTGATGTTAGTAAGACGACTGTTATGGAAGATATCAAACGAACGGAACCGTTCATCAGAAATTATAGTCTGACAATTCGATATAATCGGATGAATGGTTACCAATTGGTTGGTTCGGAACACCGTATCTTACAGCTGTTATCGGATCTAGTAAAACGGTATCCGATTTTTCGCCGAGAAATGATTCGCAGAAAATTGGCACAAGATGTTTCTGAAGAAGAAATCGTCCATTTGATCCATAACATGGAACAAATGTTGCATCTTAGTTATTCTGATGAGTCGGTAGACTATTTGCAGACATCAGCGAGATTTTTAGTAAGCCGTGGGATCAAGATGTCAGATAAGCACGCGTTTTTTCCCGATGATGTGACGGATACTCCTGAATTCCGAATGCTGATGATCTTGGTACATGAAACAGGTTGGAGTCTATCCAAAAGTTATATGGAGTGGTTCACGTTATTATTTTTAACTTCCAATATTTTTGAGAGCAAAACTACTCAAAATTATGATTCGGATCAAGAATTGCGAAAATTGATCAGCCAAATGGTTGAAAATTTCCAAAATCAAACGTTGATTTTGATCGATGACCGAGAAGACTTTGAACGTAGGATACTGAGTCATCTGCGTCCAGCCTGTTTTCGAATACGCTATAACTTGAGTTTAGGAGTTTATTCAATAGATAGTCTGATCAAGGATAGTAATCATGCGATTTTGATTGATTTGATGAAAGAATTGATTATTCCTATTGAGAATTGGCTAAATAAGGCCTTTCCAAATGATGAATTAGATCTTTTATCCTATTACTTTGGCTATCAATTAAGTAATCATAATAAATTGAATAAGCAACGACAAAGGGCTGTAGTTGTTTGTACTAATGGTGTCATGGTCTCAAAGTTAGTACGAGCCAATATGGAAAAACTTTTTCCAGAGATCCATTTTTTAGCTTCCCTATCTGTGCGTGATTTCTACAAATTTGAAGCTGATTATGATCTGGTCTTTACTACGACGCCACTAAAAAGTTCTATGCTGCAGTTTATGATCGAGCCAATCATGACATATCAGCAACAAATCAGTTTACGATATCGAGTTTTGAGTGATTTAGGAATTACTAAGGTTGATCGAGCAATGGATGAATTGTTAACAATCATTAGGAAATATGCAAATATCACCAATCCAGTTTCGTTGCGAGAAGAACTGCAGTACTTTTTGATCAAGGAAGATGGAAGCACGCCGCTGGACAACTTCAAGGTATTGCCTTCATTGACTTATTACTTGCGGCCGAGTTATGTACAAATCGTTGAAGAAGAGATGTCTTGGGAACGAGCAGTGGAGGTGGCTTGCCGACCGTTATTGGAACATCAAATCATTGACTCGCGTTTTATCGCTGATTGCTTGGATCAAATCAGACAACCGGGATATGCAGGTTACTTGGGAATGAAGACTTGCATTCCCCATACAACGGTCGATAAAGGTGTAATCAGTGACGGTGTCAGCATTTTAGTTTGTAAAAAGCCGATACGATTTCCTAATGGTGAAGATGTCAGCTTGATTTTGCCGCTTTCATTTTTTGATTTAACGAAGCATCTGCGAGCCATCAATCAAATCGCTGATATCGCCAAAGATGATTCATTGATTGAGCAGTTATTGATTGCTGATGACGAAAAGACAGTTTATCAACTATTAAGACAAAGATCTTAAGGAGGAAAACATGAGACTAGCAGATTATCCTAAATTGACAGTGATCATGCGTGGTTATACTTTTGATCAGGCAGATGCTATTTTACAAGCAATGCAGGAATTTGACCATCAATTTGCCGTAGAGATGACAATGAACACAAAAGGAGCTCTTGAAAATATACATGAACTAAATCAACGTTATGGTGACACGACTTATATCGGCGCTGGGACGGTAAGGACATTAGAACAAGCCCAAGCCTGCTATGAGGCTGGTGCAAAATTTTTATTAGGACCACATATGTTCACAAAAGAAATGTTGTCTTACGCCAATAAGAAAGGATTATTGGCGGTACCTGCCGCAATGACTCCTTCAGAAGTCGACCGTATGTTTAAAGAAGGAGCTGATATTGTAAAAGTATTTCCTGCAGCGGTTGTTACTCCGCGTTTTTTCAAGGATATTCAAGCACCTTTAGGTAAGTTACCACTAATGGGGGTTGGTGGAATCAGTAAGGAGAATGCGAAAGAGTTTTTTGAACAAGGTGCTAGCTATTTAGGTCTTGGTTCCGGTATGTTCAACAAACAAGACATCGAAGAGCTAAATGTTAAAAACTTAGCACGTTCGATGAAAGAATTAATTGAGGTTATTAAATAGGAGTGAGGCCTTTGGAACTTTATTTGAATGAGGAACTCGTTTTTCGAAATGTTCAAGCAAAAACAGATAGTGAAGTCTTAGCGTTTTTGGCAAGCGAGATGTACAAAAAAAACTACGTGAAGGAGGAATATATTCAAGCAATCCAAGAACGGGAAAAAGAATACCCTACTGGATTACCATCAACACCACCAGGAATCGCAATTCCCCATGCAAACTATGAAATGGTCAATAAAACAACTTTAGCAATTGCGACTCTTAAAGATCCGGTCCTATTTCATAATATGGAAAATAACAATGAGCAGTTACCAATCCAAATTGTGATCATGATGGCGATTGGGGAACCACATGGGCAAGTTGAAATGTTACAAAAAATTGTTGGAATCATACAAGATGAGCCACTGCGGCAAGAAATGATCAGAGCAGGCAATGATACTGAATTATTAGAACTATTAAAGAAAGCGGTTTTTTAATATAAGGAGGAAATCATAATGAAACGAATTTTAGTAGCATGCGGAAATGGTATCGCCACTTCAACAGTAGTAGCAACAAAAGTTAGAGAGTATTTGCAACAACATGGCATTGATGTTTCAACGACTCAAACAAAATTGATGGAAGTTCCAGGAAAAGTTCAAGACTATGATCTATTGGTGACGACTGGTCAATTTGATGGTCAAACAGGTGGTGTACAAGTAATCAAAGGGATGCCGATTTTAACAGGTATCGGTGCCGATCAAACAATGGAAGAGATTTTGAACTTACTGAAATAATAGCTGATCAAAGGAGCTGAAAAAATGAAAATCATTATGAACGTCTTTAACTTCTTTATTGACGCTGGACCAACAGTTATGTTGCCAGTCATCATCACGATTATTGGTTTGATTTTTGGGTTAAAGATTTCTCGTGCTTTTAAATCAGGTTTGACATTAGGTATCGGTTTTGCCGGGATCAAGTTGATATTGGACTTTATGACGACCAATGTTGGACCAGCTGCCAAGGCGATGGTTGATCGAACTGGTGTTAAACTAGATGCTTTGGATGTTGGGTGGGGTTCGATTGCGGCTGTTACTTGGGCATCGCCAATCATTCCAATCTTGATTTTTGCCATTCTATTGGTCAATATCGTTTTGCTGATTTTGAAACGTACACATACGCTGGATGTTGATATCTGGAACTATCACCATATGGCAATCGTTGGTGTTATGGTGTATTTTGTGACTAAGAATGTCTTCTTAGGTGTAGGTGCATCAGTAGTGATGGCAATTGCGACTTTTAAGATTTCAGACTGGTCGCAACCGATGGTAGAAAGTTTCTTCGGAATCCCTGGTGTTTCTTTACCAACTGTTTCTGCGCTCTCATCACTGGTTATTGCTTGGCCGTTAAATTGGCTGCTGGATCGTATCCCGTTATTCAGAAAATCAAAATTCACCATCAAAGATGCACAAAAATATTTGGGATTTTTTGGTGATTCTATGATCATGGGGTTAGTTATCGGGATGGTGATTGGTGTTTTAGCCGGCTATGATATCAAAGCGGTTTTACAATTAGGTGTCAGCATGTCAGCTGTTTTGGTTTTGATTCCTAAGATGACTTCATTATTTATGGAAGGATTGATGCCAATTTCAGATGCTGCACAAAAATGGTCACAAAAAAAATTCAAAGGTACACGTTTATTTATCGGATTGGATGCTGCAGTTGTTGTAGGTAATCCAGATGTTATCACAACAGCATTGATCATTATTCCACTAACGATTGCATTAGCTTTAGTATTGCCAGGAAACCGTGTGTTACCATTCGCAGATTTAGCGGTTGTTCCTTTCCGCGTGGCAATGGTCGTTGCCTTGACTCGTGGTAATTTATTAAAAAATATCATTATTGGCTTAGTTGTGACAGCTTCATTGCTATGGTGTGGGTCAGCTACTGCGCCAATGCTGACAGCAATTGCCAAATCGGTTGGTATTAACTTAGGAACTTCTTCAATGTTAATCTCATCATTTGCTGCGACTTCCATGATCCAAAGTTATTTGGTATTTATCGCATTTGCTTACAAACCAATCATCGGTATTCCAGTGTTGTTATTAGCCTTTGCGGGCGCATGGTATTACTTCGATGGTATCAAAAAAGTTAATCATGAAATGGATGAACCATTGAAGGCACAATAGTAGGAGGGTTTAAATTGAAAATTTCAGATGTCACAGTGTATAAAGTAAAACCAAGATGGATTTTTGTTAAGATCTCGACTGACGAAGGAATCGAAGGCTGGGGAGAAATGATCTCAGGAACTAAAACAGAAACGGTTGTTGCTGGAGCTTATGAGATAGGAAACCGGCTGATTGGACGTAATCCGTTTGAAATCGAGCGCCTCTTCCAAGAAATGCATCGATCTTTCTTCCGAGGCGGTCCTATTAATGGAACCATCGTTTCGGGTTTAGAAATGGCTCTGTGGGATATCAAAGGAAAAGCGTTTAATGTTCCGGTTTATGAATTATTGGGCGGTGCAGCACGTGATAAAATCAAGGTTTATTCTTGGATTGGTGGAGATCGACCAAGTGAAGTTGCAGAACAAGCACAAGATCGGTTTGATCGGGGCTTTACGGCCGTCAAGATGAACGCGACAGAAGAGCTGCATTATATCGATTCCTACCAAAAAGTTGATGAAGTGGTGGAACGAGTTGCATCTATTCGCGAACGTTTTGGTGATGCAATGGATATTGGTGTTGATTTTCATGGACGGGTCCATAAACCGATGGCAAAAGTGCTAGCAAAAGCTTTGGAGCCATTCCATCCAATGTTTTTGGAAGAAGTCGTTTTACCTGAAAATGAAGAACACTTTAAAGAAGTAGCTGATTCTGTGGCTGTACCATTAGCTACTGGTGAACGCTTGTACACTCGTTGGCAATTCAAGAACCTCTTTAAACAAGGTACTGTTGATATTATCCAACCAGATGTGGCTCTTTGTGGGGGAATCTTGGAAACCCGTAAAATCGCAGCGATGGCGGAAGCTTACGACATGGCTGTTGCGCCTCATGCGCCATATGGTCCTGTTGCACTAGCAGCAACTCTGCAAGTAGACTCATGTACGCCAAACGTCTTTATCCAAGAACAAAGCTTAGGGATCCACTATAACAAAGGTTTTGATCTGTTAGATTTTGTGAAGAACAAAGAAGTTTTCCAATATAAAGACGGCTACGTAGATCTACCTTCAAAACCAGGTCTGGGCTTGGAAATGGATGAAGACAAAATCAAAGAAATTGCACAAGAAGGTTTGATTTGGACCAATCCGCAATGGAAAAATTATGACGGTACGATCGCTGAGTGGTGATAAATGAAAATAAAGGATGATGAAAGATGGCAGAAGCACTTATGATCACAGTTTTTTTAGGACTGCTGATTATTTTGCAAATAATCGATCAAAAGAAAATTATCGTGTTTGCTCAGAGTAGTCCTGTAAGGAAGAGTTTGAGTATTTTACTGACAGTCGCCATCCTGTTGATTTTCTGGCCGGAACATCTTACTGATCAGATTAAACTGGTTGCTTTTGCTTCTGTCATTTTGATCAATGGTTTTTTGAAGGAGGGTCTAGCAAAAGATTCTGTTGTTAGATTTGGAGTATTGAACGGTAACTTTAATCGATATCCTCAAGTCCAAGTAGAAAAACTAGGTGACGATAAATCATTTATTTCATTTTACAAAAGCAAGAATAATTCTTTTTCAATGATTTTTGATAAAGATCAAACTGAAATGATGGATGTCTTTCAAGAACTTGATATCCATTCCAAAATTACTTTAGATCAAAGTTCGGAAGAAAAAAGAGCAGTTGTAAAAAAAGATAATGAATGATTCTACTACCGAAATTATGATTTCTTTATCACGAATAATGAAACTTGTTTTAATGAATCATATTGATTGAAGTATACAATGTATATTAAGTTTTGGAAAGAAATATATTGGTACAAGATATAGCAGGAATCGATTACTCGATCCCTGCTTTTTTTAACTTCCTTTGCAGCAAAAAAAGCTCGTAATCTAAGAGATGATGGATAGTTTTTAGAATATATATATTTTCTTCAATTCCAGAAAAAAATGACCAAGCTAGTATGCTAAAAAAGTACGATGCTTCTATGATCTTTTTTCCGTCTTTATTAACAGATGTTTTAATTGATCAACGCATATTGTAATCTACCCTAATTTCCATAGTTCTTCACCACTTTTAAAAATAGTAAAACCCCTACAAGTATGCTATAGTAAATTGCTAAAGAAAAACCAATAAGGTGGGAGATGTATGCGCGATCAAACAAGCGGAAAAATGATTCGTTTTTATTATACAAGTTTGCAATTTCTCTATTGGATGATGTTTTGTTCTGTCTATGGGTTTGCGACATTGTTTTTGATTTATTTCAAGATTGATCCAGCTAAAATCGGAGGGATCTTAGCATTGGTCAATATTGTTTCAACGGTGCTTCAGCCTTTTATCAGTCAAGTGATCATCAAGAAAAGAAAGATCCCACTGATCACCGTGCTGAAGACGATGATAGCAGGATTAGGAGTGATTCTCTTAGCTGGGGTATTGATTCCGAATTTGCCGATCATTACTTATATCTTGGGTGGGATTTTAGTAGTTTCTATGCAATCATTTCTCAATGCGCTGGCATTTGAGTATTCAAATACCGGCTACAGGATCAACTTTGGCTTTTCAAGAGCTGGTGGTTCATTTTCTTATGTTGTAACTTCTTTTTTACTGGGACAGCTGTTAGCGATTTATTCTGCCGCGATTTTGCCGATCTTGGTTATAGTTGAAGCAGTGATATTTTTCGTTATTTTGCATCTGCTGCCGGATGTAAAAAATCAAGAAGTTTTTCCTATGACAAAAGAACAGGATCGCTCAGTTTCTTTGAGAAAAAAATATCCTTTCCTGATTTTGTTGTTTTTAGGTTTCAGTTTTCTTTTTACTTTCCACACCATGATCAACAGCTTTTTGGCACAGATCTTTGAAAATATCCACGGTGGCAGTAAAGAAGTTGGCATCGCATTGATGATCGCCGCTTTATGCGAATTACCGGGAATGATCTTTTTTGAACAGCTTGTCAAAAAAGAAATCCAGCAAATTTTGGCTGTCTGTTGCCAGTATTTCATTTACTGTCAGAGGATTCATGATGCTACTGGCCAGTTCGATCCTGATGATGGAAATGACGCATCTCCTACAAGCCTTCAGTTTCGCTTTGTTTATTCCAGCTTCGGCTTATTTGTTCAATCAATTTCTGGCGGATGATGATCGTGTATTTGGACAAACGATGATCATCATCGCCACAACTCTTGGTGGGGTGATAGGAAATGTCTTGGGCGGCAGTCTGCTGCAGCATTTCGGTGTATGGGAGATGCTGATTTTCGGTACTGGTTTTGCGGTGCTGGGTGCTTTATTAACTATTTTGGGCATTCGAAAAATACCGAAGTTATCTGAGGATAGCGGAGACATTACTAAATAATTGGAAATACACAAGATCATTTTATTGGATTTTTGTTTAAAGGAAGCGTCCCGACGCTTCCTTTTTCGTTTGTTTTTAAGGCATGATAGGTTCTATGTTGTCGTTCAATAAGCGCAAGAAGGTCAGCATTTTTTTCTTAGAGTATGCAAAATTGCTTTCTACCCAATGATTTAAAACGGAGAGGCACCCTTGGATATGGTAGATGGTGAAGTAACGCATTTCTTCTGTGATCACGGTTTTTTTGTCTTCTTGTAGCCAGATTTTTAAATAATTTTCTTCGATCAGATTATTTAATCTCTTTTGAAATTGGATATCTCCGTGGTTGATGACGAATAACTTGTATACGAACGTATTCGTATAGACATAGTCGATCAAATGAGCGTATAGATCCTCGTAGCTATGTGTCGTATCGTAGGAAATGATTTCATCCAAGTCTTGGAAAAAGCTATTTTCCAGTTTTTCATAAAGATCATAGATATCCGTATAATGTGTATAAAATGTCGAACGGTGAAGATCAGCAGTTTCGGTCAGTTCACGGATGGTGATGTTTTGAATTTTTTTATCTACTAATAATTTTGATAATGCTTCTGCTAACGCTTTTTCTGTTTTTTTGACGCGGCGATCCTCTTTTTTCATTTTGCAGCCTCCTAATCAACATAATCAAGGAATTGTGTCGGTTATCCGACAATTTCACCGCTATCTGAACATAGATAACCGACACCTTGTCTATTATAATATAAGTATAGCATATCAATATTTAAAGAATAGGAGAATAAGTGATGGAATTAGCCTTTAAGCAACTGGAAAAGAAAGACTACAAAAAAGCCATTCAATTCGCGATTAAAGGTATGCACTTTGATTGGTATACCAAGAACAAACTCCTTTTGAATCTTTATGGAAGATACTTTTGGTATCTAGAATTGAATCGCGCGACACAAATCATTGCTTTATATGCGGATGATGAGCTGGCAGGTGTTTTATTAGCAGACATCAAAGGAAAATCAAAAAAGCATCATTCATTTAGTTAAAAGTTATATGTTAAACTATTTGATTTCTTACAAAATGCATTTGTGAAAGACAGCAAAGGCGGGTATGACGACACCAATGAAGAATTGCTTTCAGACTATTTAAAAAAACATTCCCCAGATGGAGAAATTGTCTTTTTAGCTGCCAACCCTGATTTAAAGATCAAGGGGATCGGTAGTAAATTATTAAAAGAATTTGAACGCCGAGAGCAAGGAAAAGAAGTATTTCTGTTCACGGATAGCGGCTGTACGTATCAATTTTATGAACGACGCGGTTTCGAACGGAAAAAAGAAAAAGATATCGTCATGAAGATCCTTAATAAAGAAGTAGATCTCCGCTGTATGTTATATAGTAAGATCATTCAGTAATGTTTTTTACTATCAGAAAGCAGAAGTACCACGAAGGTCAATGGAAAAAGCGAGTAATTGATCCATTTAGATGAAGATAGGTGTAGTCTCAAAGATATTAGCTGGCAAAGATATCCCCAGTTAAAAATAGATTTCTGTATCCAACAATAAAAATATTTTTGTATTTATTAGTATATATACTTTACAAAAATTTGTATATATACTAATTTTTTTGTAGGATCAATGAAATGAGGGGAAAATATGCCAAAATATAAAGAAATAGCCTTGGCTCTAAAAGAGAGGATCGTTGAGGGAAAATATCAGGAAGGTTCTAAATTACCTGAGCAAGAAAGTCTGGCTAGAGAGTTTAAAACAAGCTGTGTTACTATCCGCAAAGCTATACAACTCCTTATTGATGAAGGTTTGTTATATACGAGACGTGGATCTGGTACTTTTATACGAAGCAATATCAGACAGGACAATGAGAATGTCACTCAAGTAAATAATGTATTTGGCACTTCATCACAAGAAAATACAAATGTGACAAGTAAAATAATCCGTTTTGATGTCCGGTTTCCGACAGATTATGAAAGGCGGCTTTCTGCAACCTACTTCCGATCCCCTTCCTGCAAATCATGGGTATAAAAAAATAGGCATATTAAGCGGGCTAGGAGGAGAAATATTCACATATCATTTTTTCATTCCGCAAGCTGCGTCAAGTTATTTGGAATTTGTAGAACAGATGAGAGAGGTAGAAGCAGCACTACAAACTACTTTTCAATAAGTAGGAATTATAGAAATTTTACTCAAAAAATCTTCATTAAAAAATCTGACTAAATAAGTTGAGAAAACAGAATATACTTCAATATCCAGTGATTTATAAATATCATTCACTCATGATACCCAGCTCCGTATCATAAATGAGGATTTTTTTGACAGTACAATGTTGTTGTAATGAGAGATGAGTAATAATGAAATAACACAAAATTAAAAATGCCCTTTGTACCCGTAGTGTTTCAGTAACAGAAAAAATCATTCAAAAAATGGATTTATTGAAAGTCTACAAGAACAAGACTACTGATGAATTCCGCCTAGAATCTAACCTATTCTTTATTTCAAATCAATAAATCATCATTTCGTTAATTTTTTCCCCACGAACGTGGGACAAAAGTAAGAAACACTTTTGACTCATTCTTTAAAAAAGAATAAACGGTGGGAGCAGAAGCAACTCCTTCTTATTTCTCGGATTTAAACGCTTCTGTCCGATCCTCTTTAATAGTTTGAATTTTTAGAAAGTTTATCTTTTATTTCTATTTTAGAGATGTTAAAATGATGGTTAAACTATATAGGGGTGATTATTTGTTAGATAAGTTTTTGGATATGTCTTTAGTTCAACGAATTAGTTGCGGTATCATAGTTGGTATTATAGTTGGTATTTTTTTACCCTCATGGACGTTTATCACCATATTGGGGACTGTATTTGTCAGTTGCTTAAAAGCCATTGCTCCTCTCTTGGTATTTTTTCTGACGGCAGCTTCGATTGCAAAACATAAAGTTGGGAATGAAACCTATGTCAAACCTATTTTATTTTTATACTTAGGTGGAACGTTCCTCTCTGCGTTAGTTGCAGTAGTCGTTAGTTCGATTTTTACGATCCCAATCACTTTGCAAGAACAGGTCTCTGAAAAGGCGCCACAAAATATCGGCAGTGTCTTATCTACGATGTTGACTAACGTGACACAAAACCCGATCCAAGCAATCATTGAATCAAATTATTTAGGCGTTTTGTTCTGGGCCGTCTTGTTAGGGCTGGCTTTGCGTAGTCATACGGAAACAACTAAAGAAGTCGTGGATCAAGTTTCTGTAGCCTTGTCATACGTAGTGCAGCTGATCATTGCGTTTGCACCGATCGGTATCCTAGGATTAGTTTATCAATCGATCTCAACGACAGGGTTGTCTGGCTTAGCAGAATATCTTCAACTAGTTCTGGTATTAGTAGGAACCATGTTATTTGTCGCTTTAGTTGTTTATCCGCTTCTGACTTTCTTATTTATCAAAGAAAATCCCTATCCATTGATTTTCTTTTGCTTAAAAGAAAGTGCGGTTCCCGCCTTCTTTACACGTAGTTCAGCAGCCAACATTCCTATCAATATGATGTTAGCCGAACGATTGAAATTAACAAAGGAATCCTATGCGATCTCGATTACGTTGGAGCGACCATCAATATGGGGGCGCTGCTGTAACGATTACCGTGATGACATTGACGACGGTACAAACATTAGGGATCGAAGCGTCCTTTGCTTCAAAATTGATCCTTAGTCTGTTGGCAGCCATTGCTGCTTGTGGAGCTTCAGGCGTTGCGGGAGGTTCGTTGCTATTGATTCCTTTGGCTTGCAGCTTGTTTGGTATTTCGAATGAGATTGCAATGCAAGTTGTAGGGATAGGATTTATTATCGGTGTGATCCAAGATTCGGTAGAAACAGCTTTGAACTCTTCTAGTGATCTGTTATTCACAGCGATTGGGGAATTAAGCGCGCGGAAACGTAACGGAGAAGCAATCTCCTTAAAAGATTCCTTAAGTGAATCAAACTGATTGCGAATGGGTGATCATTTTTCGATGATTGGTTTTCTGAAGTGATGATTGACCGAAAATAAAAAGCTTTTATCCTAACTTCAAGTATAGGGTAAAGGTTTTTTTATTTTGAATTTATGTAGAATCAAAATGAGCGTGGGATAAAAGTAAGAAACACTTTTGTCTCATTCTTTAAAAATGAATAAACGGCGGGGGTAGAAGCAACTCCTTCTTAAATAAGCCGAAATTCACAAAAATTTGAAAAATAATTTTCGTGAATTTCGGCTTATTTCTCAGAGTGAAGCACTTCTGCCCCAGCCTTATTTTGGTTCGTTTTTTCTTTTATAGGGAAGAAAAAACGAACTGTTTTTTTGAGAGAAGGCTATTTTTTTATGGGTCAAACGCTCTTGGCACAGAAAATAAGAATAAATTCCCATTAGAGCACGCTTTTTGTTTTTTCACTATAAAAAAGTGAACCCAGTTTATATTGTCAAGTAAGGCAGAGTAACTTATAGTATAGACGTGCATAAGTAATAAATGAAATAGAGGCGAAATAAGTGTTAAGTAAAGTAATCAAAGATGAATATATTCAACTAGATGTTCAGGCAAATAACTTTGAAGAAGCAATAAGAAAAGCTTTGCAACCTTTCTTAGAAGCAGATGTAGTAACTGAAAAATATGTCGAAACAATTTTGAAGATTTACGAAGAGACCGGTCCATATATCGTTATTACTGAAAATATTGCTTTACCTCATGCAACGGTGGAAAGTGGAGCAAAAGATGTAGCTATTGGATTTATGCGATTGAAGACCCCAGTTACTTCAGGTCATCGCACCAATGATCCAGTTAAATATCTTTTTTCATTAAGCGCCAAGAATAACCAAGCGCATATTGAATTGCTATCAGAATTGGCAAATTTATTAGGAAATCCAGATTTTCTAAAATTTATCAAAGTCGTTTCATCTAGAGAAGAATTTAAAAACTATATTGAAAAAGCAGAAGGAGAGAATAAACATGAATAGTCATAAAGCTTTAGTAGCTTGCCGTGCAGGAGTAGGATCAAGTTTGATGCTAAAGATCAAAGTCAATGAAGTTGTTAAAGAAAATAACTTTCCGTTAGAAGTAGAACATTCATCTTTAGATGGTGTGCCAGGTTTTCAAGGAGATATGATCATTACTTTGCCTGATGTAGCGAATGAATTAATAGAAAAAAATTTACCACAGAAGATTGTTGGCATTGCGAATATTGTGGATAAGAATGAAATTAAGATAAAACTTGAAGAAACATTTATTGAGTTAGAAAAACAGTAGTTAGAAAGGAAGGCTGAAAATGGATTTTATTATTAGCTTCTTAAGTACGCCCGCAGTACTATTAGGGCTTGTGGCTATGATAGGCTTATTAGCACAAAAAAAGTCTGGAACAGAAGTCTTGACTGGAACCTCTAAGACAATTATTGGCTTTTTGATCTTTAATGCAGGTGGCACGATCATGACAGGGGCTTTGCAGAACTTCAATACGTTGTTCCAAACCGGATTTCTTATCAAGGGAGTGCTTCTCCTGAAGCAGCGACAGCATTAGCGCAGACAGAATTTGCGTTTGTTACGAGTAGTACGCTGATTTTGGGATTTATCATGAACTTAGTAATTGCTAGGATTACTCCTTTCAAAAATATCTTTTTTACGACTGGTCATAGTTTGTTCTTTGCGTGTGTGTTATCTTTGATTTTGAAAGCGCATAACTTCTCGGATGTAGCCGCAATTATCGTTGGTGGATTATTACTTGGCTTCTTCTCCGCAGCATTGCCTCAATTATGTCAGCCCTTCATGCGTAAGATTACAGGAAGTGATGCAACTGCTATTGGCCATTTTAATATGGTTGGCTATGCACTGTCTGGTTATATTGGCAAGCTATTTAGTAAATATAAAGACCGCACAACCGAAGACATCATTGGCTGAGTGGCAAATTGGTCGATCCTTCCCGCGGCAGCTTGAGCCGCTACGACATCTGTTCCCAAACTATTTAGAGCAGACTGCAATACCACCGCTCCAATAGCGATGATGGATGATTGGAAAGCCATAGGCAAGCCCGCATTCAAATGAGTGAAAATAGTGTCTTTATCTATTTTGAAATCACTTTTAGAGACTTGCAGCAACGGGATTTTCCGTTTGATATAGATGACACACATCAAACTTGCGGAAATTTGCGCGATAACTGTCGCATACCCAGCCCCAGCGATCCCCATGTGGAAATTGATAATAAACACCAAATCCAAAATCACATTGATGATCACAGCGAAAATCAAAAGGAACAAAGGTGTTCGGCTATCTCCTAGCGCTCGAATCATATTTGAAAGAAGATTGAACGCCATTGAGGCAAACATACCGCCTAAGATCACGCAGATAAATTCCTGTGCTTGTTGGATAATATCCGGCGGTGTCTGCATCAGCAATAATAACGGACGTAAAAATACTAAACTCAAAACAGTCAAAATAGCAGTTACTGTGAAACTAATTATAATAGCAACAGCAAAACTTTTCTTTACACCGCGAAAATCCTGAGCGCCGAAACGTTGCGCCGTGATGATAGATAATCCAGCGGTCAAACCTTGAGCAAAACCAATGATCAAAAATGTGATACTTCCTGTCGCGCCGACTGCTGCCAATGCCTCTTTACCGATCGTTTGCCCAACAATGATCATATCTACTATATTATAGAACTGTTGGAAAATATTCCCCACGAGTAATGGAATGGTAAATAAAAAAATCAACTTTGCTGGGGTGCCTATAGTTAGGTCTCTCATGATAACTCCTCAATTTTTTTCAGAATATTTGCAAATTACATATTATCATAGTTTAATAGAACCACAAATAGCTGATTTATACAAAAAATACAGCAAAAAAAGAGCAATTTGTTAATGCTTACAAAAAAGATGCTTGATAGCATAAACTCAGTTCTTTAGATTTTTTAAAATCAATTGGTACAGCTTTAAGAAAATTTTATGAAAAAGATGAAAAAGATGTCAACTGCAAATGACATTTCTCAAAGAAACTGGGATAATAAAGGAAGAGAGGTGGAAGACATATGGATGTAGTACTGATGCGGCACGGGGAAAGTGAAGCAAATTTTGAAAATTATTGGACGGGATGGCTGGATGTTTCTCTGACAGAAAAAGGACAGGAACAGGCTCGTAAGGCAGGGGAAAAAATCAAAAACGCGCAGATCGAGTTTGACGCTGCATTTACGTCAGTATTGAAGCGGGCATCATTGACTTGCCAGATCATCTTAGAAGAAAGCGATCAGTTATGGATACCGACATTTAAAACCTGGCGTCTGAACGAGCGGCATTATGGCGCTTTAGTAGGGAAAAATAAGGATGAAATGGCACGAGAATTCGGGGCAGATCAAGTCAAACGCTGGCGTCGAGATTATTATGAAATGCCTCCATTAGTAGAAGAAAACCATTTTGATCGCCGTTACGCACAATTGGCAGATCAAGACATTCCTCATGGAGAAAATCTGCAAATGACGGTCCAGCGGGTCGCGCCATTATGGCAAGACGAGATCGCGCCGCTGTTGGGTTCGGGTAAGAATGTTTTGATTACCGGACATGGCAACAGTCTGCGGGCACTGGTGAAATATTTGGAGGATGTACCGGAAGACCAAATGGATACCATTGATATTCCCAATGCGCAGCCGATCCACTACCGCTTTGATAAGAACTTGCAGATCGTCAATAAATCGATCCTCTAAAGACGAATATTGGCTGAAGGAAATAGCCCTTTGTTTCAGAATTTTTCATAAAACTATCATAAATTATGGTATACTATTGAAAGAATTGGAGGAATAAGAATAATGAAAGCTATTTTAACGGTGGTCGGGAAGGACAAGGTTGGGATCATTGCCGGTGTCAGCCAGAAGTTGGCAGAATTGAATATCAATATTCTAGATGTATCTCAAACGATCATGGAAGATTATTTTACCATGATGATGATGTTGCAAATGCAACCAGAGGCTGATTTAGAAGCGATCAAGCAAGCATTGAGTCAAGTTGAAAACACGTTGAGCGTCAAAATCAGCATTCAAAATGAAGAGATCTTCAATGCGATGCATAAACTATAATTCGGAGGGAAATGATGGAAACAAAACAAATTCTTGAAACGATCCGGATGGTAGAAGAAGAAAATCTTGATATCCGGACGATCACAATGGGTATTTCATTGTTGGACTGTATCGATGCCAGCACAGAAAAGACTTGTCAAAATATCTATAATAAAATCACCAGCAAAGCGAAAAATCTTGTAAAAGTCGGTGACGAGATCGCCAGTGAATTTGGGATCCCCATCATCAACAAGCGGATCTCGGTAACGCCGATCGCAATCGTTGCTTCCGCAAGCGGCGGGCAAGACTGTGTTGCTTTTGCGCGAGTTTTGGACAAAGCCGCAAAAGCGGTGGGGATCAATTTTATCGGCGGGTATAGCGCATTAGTTGAAAAAGGCTATCAAGGAGCGGACCTGTCCTTGATCCAATCGATTCCGGAAGCCTTGGCAGAAACAGAATTTGTCTGTTCTTCTGTCAATATTGGTTCGACACGGGCAGGGATCAATATGGACGCTGTCAAATTGATGGGTGAAACCATCAAACAAACCGCCGAAGCTTCAGATATGGGCTGTGCGAAGTTGGTAGTCTTTGCGAATGCGGTGGAAGACAATCCTTTCATGGCGGGAGCATTCCACGGGGTCGGTGAAGCAGATTGCGAGATCAATGTCGGTGTCAGCGGACCGGGCGTAGTAAAACGCGCTCTGGAAAAGGTCAAAGGCGAATCTTTCGATGTGGTTGCTGAAACAGTTAAGAAGACGGCATTTAAAATCACGCGGATGGGACAATTAGTCGGTCAAATCGCTTCTGAGCGATTGCACGTACCCTTTGGTATTGTGGATCTGTCATTAGCTCCTACTCCGGCAGTTGGTGATAGTGTCGCGTTGATCTTGGAAGAAATGGGCTTGGAAGCTGTCGGCACACACGGTACAACGGCCGCACTGGCTTTATTGAACGATGCTGTGAAAAAAGGCGGCGTGATGGCCTGCAACCATGTGGGAGGCTTATCAGGCGCATTCATCCCGGTTTCTGAAGATGCAGGTATGATCAAAGCCGTAGAAGAAGGCTATCTGAATCTGGAGAAATTAGAAGCGATGACCGCCATTTGTTCAGTGGGTCTGGACATGATCGCGATCCCAGGAGATATACCAGCGGAGACGATTGCGGCGATGATCGCTGATGAAGCTGCGATCGGTGTCATCAATCATAAAACAACGGCGGTGCGGATCATCCCCGCTAAAGATAAAAAAGTCGGCGATTCTGTCGAATTCGGCGGTTTGCTGGGGACTGCTCCAGTCATGCGGACGAATTCGGCGAAATCGACGGACTTTATCCAACGAGGCGGGCGGATCCCGGCACCAATCCATTCATTTAAAAATTAGGAAGATAGTGAGAAAATAATGTTTGATTCATATATATGGGATTTTGACGGGACGTTGTTCGATACGTATCCGATCATGCTTGACAGCATGATGAAAGCTTTAGAAGATCGGCAAGTAGTTGCTGATCCAAAAGCTGTTTATCGATTATTGAAAGAAAAATCTTCAAAAGCATTGACTGAAAAATATCATTTGGACTTTCGAGAATTCTCAGATGATTTCCATCAATACGAAACGCTTGATACACGTCAACCTGTCACATTTGATCATGTGTATGACACATTGACGCAATTGAAACAACAAGGATCTAAACATTATATCTTGACTCATCGTACGATCGCTTCGACTCGCGAATTGTTAGTAAAAGAAGGAATGTTAGAATTTTTTGAAGAAAACGCAAGGCGCCTGGCACTCATCTTCCTCCCTCCCTACAGCCCTCAGTTGAACCTAATGGAAGGCGTTTGGAAGTGGCTCAAGGAATCGGTCATCTTGACCACGTCCAGAAAATCAAACAGTCGGTCCGCGGTTTCTTAGCTGATGTAAACGAGCGTCCCCTTGAGGTGATTGACCGACTGTGCGTGCGGATGTAAAGTATTTAATTCAACCTATATAGCTAAACGATCAAAGATTCCTTGATCTGGTTTCCTATGTTGGAAACGGATCAGGGGGTCTTTTGCTTTTGAAAGAGGTCTTGTTGAAAAAAAACCTCTGTTTACCTTTTGAGTAACAAAAGATAAACAGAGGCACCCACCTTGTCAAACCAGCACGTGGTCGTTAATTGAAAAATATAAGTTGTACGCTTGTAACTGAACAGCAGTCATTAAACTGGTCCCTGCCAGACCCCATTGGTGTACATATAAGCCTGTACCTGCTTTGTGCTCGCTTTTGACTCCCACCCAGCTGTTTTATAAATCAACAAGCCAATTTGTTTGTTGAATCTGCCCGTCTAATTCACGTAAGGCTTTTGCGGTTTGATTCAAACGGTCGGTGATTTGCTTGGTATCGATCGTTCGGATCATACGAATCTCATTACGTCCCATCCGTGGAGCAACCTTGGCTGCTTCCAATGTTGCCGTTAGCATCGCATGCGAACGCCTTAAAGCTTCCCGTTTCTCTAATGCAGCAGCAATCGTTTCTTGTTCACCGATTTTGGCGACCGCATTTCGCTGATTGATTGCAATGACCAACTGGGCAAATTCTTGGTTTGTTGTTTCATAATCCAGCAGTAAGTCGTCGATGCTGCGGTCTAACGTATCGCCTTCTTGGATCACGGCACTACTGGCAATCTCTTCTCGTAACAGAGTGAGTTTGGATTCAAGATCTCTTCGTAGTAATAATGCTTCAGCAAGTTTCATTGATTTCATCCTTTCGAGCAAGGTTTCTTTTCTTTATCTTAGAAAAAAAACACTAAGCTGGCAAGTATTTGCCCTCCAAAAAGTCTCGAAGCCATTATTGAAAAGATTGAAAATTCTAAAAACTGTTTGACTAGAAAAACGAGGAATAGTATACTTTTATCAATTCAGTAGAATATAGGACATCGATGAGAAGAGTAGCTTTGATGACTGTTTAAAGAGAACCCGAGTTGGTGAGAAAGGGGACAGAACGCTAAGTGAAGATGAGCTCAGAGTCTTTTAACTGGTTTACGCTGGTTAGACGGAACGCAGCCGTTATCCTGCCGAGTATGCATACGTACTGATGAGGTGTTATTTGTAAAAATGACACGAAAAAGGGTGGTAACACGAAGTCTTCGTCCTTTTGTTGATCAATGATGATCAGCAAAGGGACGAGAATTTTTTTATTTGATCAAGCTTGCAACTCGCAAGTGAAAAGGAAAGAGGAGAGTAAATGAAAAAGGGTTTGGTTGTTGTAGGAATTTTAAGTTTTTTGTTAGCAGGATGTAGCACGACTGGATCGTCCGCAAAGGAGACAGATCCAGAAGTTCAAGAGATTTCAGTCAGCTTACCGGCAGAGTTGACAACATTAGATACGACGCAAACAACGGATAAAGTTACGTTTACCGTTATCCAGCATCTTTTTGAAGGGTCGTATCGTTTTGATGAAAAGAGTCAGCCAGTTCCCGGTTTGGCGGAGGAAGCAGTCATCAGTGAAGATGGCAAGACATATACCTTTAAACTAAAGGAAGAAGCCAAATGGAGTGATGGGCAGCAAGTGCAAGCAGCAGATTTTGCTTATGCTTGGAAGAAACTGGTCGATCCTAAAACCATGGGGCCTAATGCGTATCTTTTAGACAATGTCGTCAACAGTCAAGATATTCGCGAAGGGAAAGCAGACATTGCGACGATTGGCTTAGAAACACCGGATGAAAAGACCTTTGTCGTCCATTTGGAACAGCTGCAACCTTCTTTTTTATCGGTGGTGTCGATTGGCTGGTTAGCGCCTCAAAGACAGTCTTATGTTGAAGAAAAAGGGACGGCATATGGGAAAACAAGTGAAGACTTGCTCTATACGGGACCTTTCATTCTGAAAGACTGGCAACAGACCGGTGCAGAATAGATGCTTGCCAAAAATCCTGAGTATTACGATCAAGCGGTAGTTAAGTTGGATAAAATCAAAGGTTCCACGATCAAAGAGGAGAATACTGGAATCCAGTTGTTTGAAAGCGGGGAGTTGGATCTGCAAAAAATCAGCGGACTCTATGTGCAACAGTACCAAAATAATGACTCCTTAGTCACTCAAAAGGATATTGCCAACTATTTTTTAGATTTTATGATTTGTCAAATTAAGTTAGAATAAAATGCTTCTTGTACATAGCTCAAAAATATCTCAATTGGTGTTCTGTAATTCAATGATTTTCTTGGAATATGATTACGTTGATTGCTGACACTGGAAATAAATGTCTGATTCACTTCTCTAAAATCCATTGATTTCGGCAGTCCATTATGACGCAGAATCCCGTTAGAATTCTCGTTTAATGGGCGTTGAGAAAGTGTTCCAGGGTCCGCAAAATATATATCAATATCGTGTTGGTTACTAATGGCTTTCCAGTTAGAAAATTCTTTTCCACAGTCAAACGTAATAGATTTAAAGAAGTTTTTAGGGAAGCGAGAAAACCATTGATTAAGGGCGGTTTCAATATCTAATGCCTTACGGCCGTTGGGTTTAATCGTGATAATGACTTTAGATAATCTTTCAACTAAAGTAATGACGGCACTTTTATGATGAATGCCAACGATCGTATCACCTCCAAGGTGACCAAACTCAGAATTGAAATCAGGATAATTATCAGGTCGATCATGGATTGAGCGCTGATATTGTTGTTTTCCCCGTTTTTCCTGATGGCCATTGGGTTTTCTTTTACCTTTCATCGGTAGTGTGTCAATATCAAATATCCCTTTAGAAAATAAACGATAAAGTGTTCTCATACCGCATGAAACAGGCCTTTCTTTTCGCCCGATAATGACGTCAGGCGTCCAACCAAGAGTGACTTTCTCTTTAATGTAATCTACTTCATGAGCAGGTAATTGAATGACTTTTCTACCACATTTTTTCTTATTTTCTTTATACTGGTGCCAATAATCAAGAGCAGTCTTGCCTTGCTTGAACTTATTGACTACATTATAAATAGTTTGTATAGCACGTCCCATTCGGTTAGCGATTTCAACCGGTTTATTATGTTGAAGATAATATGATTCTATCATTGTCAGTTCGTCTATGGTAAGATGTTTGTAGGTCATTTATGGTTACACTCCTTTGTTTTCTTTCGTCGGAAATACAATTTGAGTGTACCATAAATGCCTTTTTATTTTTCTAACTTAATTTTACAATTCGCGTTTTGAAAACTACTTGCTATACAAGTAGTTTTCAAATAATTTTATCATCCTAATCTTCAACAACAGAAAAAATCCAAATTTTAAAATTTAGGCTTGACTAAAATATTTTTTTTGTATATCATGTAATCATGATAATCATTATCATTTAGAAGGAGAAAGTTATGTTAGAAGTGAAAAAGCTTACTGTTTGTTATAACGATTTTTTAGCATTGAACGAGATTTCTTTAAAAATACAAGAAGGTGCTTTAACAGGTATTATTGGTCCAAATGGTGCTGGAAAATCTACATTGCTTAAAGCAATGTTAAATATTATACCTCATCAGGGAGATGTCTCCATTAATAATGAAGACATCAATAAAAAACTGGTAAAGATTGCATATGTAGAACAAAAAGCTGATATTGATTTTACTTTTCCAATAAAAGTAAAAGAATGTGTATCTATGGGAACATATGCCGGAATGAAAGTTTTTCAAAGAATTAAAAATGCAGAATGGCAAAGAGTTTCAAAGGCTTTGGAAAAGGTCGATATGGGAAAATATTCTAATCATCAAATAGGAGAATTATCTGGAGGACAATTTCAACGTGTACTTTTAGCAAGATGTCTTGCTCAAAATGCAGATTTCATATTTTTAGATGAACCATTTGTAGGGATAGACTTAGTTAGTGAACGAATAATTATGGATACGTTAAAAGAATTGAAACATCAGGGAAAAACAGTGCTAATTGTGCATCATGATTTAAGCAAGGTAAAGAAGTATTTTGATAATATTATTCTTTTGAATCGAAATCTAATTGCTCACGGAAGTGTAGAATCTGTATTTAATGAAGAGAATTTAAAAAAAGCCTATGGAGATACTATATTTATTGGAGAGGGGGAATAATATGCTTCAAAATTTTATTAATGGTCTGTATGACTTTCACTTTTTACAGAATGCTCTAATTACATCTGTAGTTATAGGGATTGTTTCTGGAACAGTAGGTTGTTTTATTATTTTAAGAGGAATGTCTCTTATGGGTGATGCTATTTCTCATGCTGTTTTGCCAGGAGTAGCAATTTCTTATATTTTAGGTATTAATTTTTTTATTGGTGCGATTGTATTTGGTCTATTAGCTTCTATCATTATTACTTTTATAAAAAGCAATAGTGTAATAAAAGGAGATACAGCAATTGGTATTACTTTCAGTTCTTTTTTAGCACTAGGAGTTATCCTTATAGGAGTTGCAAATAGCTCAACGGATTTATTTCATATTTTATTTGGAAATATTTTAGCTGTACAAGATATTGATAAGTGGATTACAATTGGCGTTTCGGTTTTAGTGTTGGTTATAGTAGTTCTATTTTTTAAAGAATTATTAATCACTTCTTTTGATCCATTAATGGCAAAAGCAATAGGGATGAATGTCAGTTTTTATCATTATCTATTGATGGTTCTATTAACTTTAGTAGCAGTAACAGCTATGCAAAGTGTGGGAACTATATTAATTGTTGCAATGTTAATTACACCAGCAGCTACAGCATATTTATATGCAAATAGCTTGAAAACTATGATATTTATTTCTGCAACAGTCGGAGCAAGTTCATCATTGCTTGGATTGTTTATTGGTTATAGTTTTAATATAGCAGCAGGATCAAGTATTGTTTTAACAGCGGCATTCTTATTTGTAATTAGTTTTCTAATCTCACCAAAACAAAAATTTTTAAGAAAGAAGGAGAGAAAGTTATGATGAGAAAATGGGAAGCAGTACTGGGAAGTCTGGGGATTTTGATTGCTCTTTTTATATTCGGGGCATGTTCAATAAATAGTAAAGACAAAGATAAAGTGGCTTCGAACGAAAAATTAAAAGTAGTAGTTACTAATTCGATTTTAGCAGATATTACCGAAAATATAGCAAAAGATAAAATTGATTTACACAGTATCGTACCTATTGGGAAAGATCCCCACGAATATGAACCTTTGCCTGAAGATGTTCAAAAAACTTCAAAAGCAGATTTGATTTTTTATAACGGTGTTAACTTGGAAACTGGAGGAAATGCTTGGTTTACAAAATTAGTTAAAAATGCGAACAAAGAGGAAAACAAAGACTATTTTGCAGCAAGTGATGGCATAGATGTTATTTACTTAGAGGGTCAGAGTGAGAAAGGGAAGGAAGATCCCCATGCTTGGTTAAATTTAGAAAACGGTATTATTTACGCTAAAAATATTGAAAAACAGTTAGCGGAAAAAGATCCTGATAATAAAAAATTCTATAAAGAAAATCTAGATAAGTATATTGAAAAATTGGATTCTCTAGACAAAGAAGCTAAATCTAAATTTGCTTCAATTCCGAATGATAAAAAAATGATTGTTACAAGTGAAGGATGCTTTAAATATTTCTCGAAAGCGTATAATGTGCCTTCTGCTTACATTTGGGAAATCAACACTGAAGAAGAAGGAACACCAGATCAAATAAAACACTTAGTTGAAAAATTACGCACAACAAAAGTTCCCTCCTTATTCGTGGAAAGCAGTGTGGACGATAGACCAATGAAAACAGTATCAAAAGATACCAATATTCCTATCTATTCAACGATTTTTACTGATTCAATTGCAGAAAAAGGACAAGATGGTGATAGTTACTATGCGATGATGAAATGGAACCTGGATAAAATTGCTGAAGGCCTTTCGAAATAATTTGGAGGGTAGGTATGGTACAAATTAAAACAACTACTATACTAATTTATTTACTAGCAATTCAGGAATTATCAAAAAGAAAAAAGAAATTAAAAAATAATGATTTAGCAAAAGTTCTAAGTGTTAGTCCAGCATCTGTAAGTGAGATGCTGGCTAAACTTAGATATGAGGACTATTTAGATATAGGATTTCAATTAACTGATAAAGGGAAAAAATTTATTGACGATTACAAAAAAGGTTTTAAGTAAAAGACTTTATTTTTAGGGAGGATAAGAAAATGGCTATTGGAGTGATTATGATAGGACTTATCCTAATAACTGGATATAATTTTTTTAAATCTTTCTCGGATTATTTTAGAAAAGGTGAATGATTTAGATGAGTCTATTAATTCTTGTAGGATTGCTTTTTGTATCAGTTATTTTGCTCTTTCTCATTAGTTTAGCTCTAAGGAATGAGTTCAGTAATAGACGAACGATTGAAACTTCAAGTCCTGTGTAATATAATATAGTTAATTCATCTTATTAGGAGGAAGTACCCATAGAAACCAGAGATTATATTACAACTCACCAAAAATTAATAGAAAGTGGACTAAGCCATTTTGAAAAAGAAGGATTTCAGCAAACTAAGATAAGGCAACTGTGCTTGACCGCAGGCGTAACTACGGGTGCTTTTTATAAACATTTTACTTCTAAGGAAGCGTTATTTGAAGAAATTATTCAGCCGCATATTAATGCGCTTATTAACATGTATAATGAAGAGTTTACCAAATACCTCTTAAACTTAGAAAATATAGATATAGAGAAAAGTTGGAGAGAGAACTTCAATGAATTAGATCCATTTATTAATTATATTTTTGAGAATAAACGTATATTCGATTTGGTTTTATTCCAATCAGCTGGAACCAAATATCAAGATATTGTTGAAAAAATTACATCATTTGTGACAAAAAAGACAGTCTGTTGTCTAGATAAGTTAAAGACTATCGGAATGATCAATCAAAATTTAGTCTTTAATGAAGAAGAAATCCACTTCTACATTTACTCATTCTACGCTACATTCTATGATATATTGAAGCATAGCTATTCAAAAGAAAAGACTATGCTATTAACCAGAAGATTGTATCGATTTTCTGTTCCTGGGTGGATTGAATTACTGAGTTAATTAAAAAAAAGCTTGCATTGAGAATTGTTCTCAGTTATGCTTTTTGATAAGATCGCACTGTTATCTGAATAACGGTACATTTTTATCAGCTTAAGATAACAGTGCGATCTTATTTTTTGGAGGTGAAAGAGTGTCAAAAATCAATCCGTTAACCTTAATTACTTTAAATATTTTTTTCCCGGTCATTATTTTTTTAGGAAAGGGAAATATATTTCAAGTGGGGTGTTTCATTATTGCTACAGTTTTAGTATTGATGTTTCGTAAAATAAAGACATGTATTTATTTCATCTTGATTTATTCAGTTCTGTTTTTAGCAATGAAAATTATTGATGCTATCAAGATAGAGTTTTTTACTATTTTTTTTGGGACATCCTTATATATTGTATTTCGAATGTTGCCGGTCGTAATGATTTCATGGTTGTTGGTTAGTGTCTATACTAGCAATGAATTATTATCCTCTTTAGAAAAAATACATTTACCGAAAAAAATAATGTTAAGTATTACAGTAGTGATCAGATTCTTTCCGACTTATCGTTCTGAAATAAGAATGATTAAAGAATCTTTAAAAATGAGAAACATTCGCTTGTCTTTTTTTCAGCCTCTGCAATATTTGGAATTTCTGTTAGTTCCCGTTCTTATACGTGCAACTATGATTGCTGAAGAAATGACCGCTAATGCAATAACAAAGGGGATAGAATCTCCTGTGAAAAGAAGTTCTTACTATAAAACAAACATGAGCTTATTAGACTATATCATCCTGTTTTCCGTTACTATTTTTTTCTTAAGTATTTTGATTTGAGGTGAAAGAATTGTTTGAATTTAACAATGTTTCTTTTTCATATAAGGATGTTAAGGAACAAGCGCTTGTTGACCTTAATTTTTCAATAAAAAAAGGCAGTCTTACATTGATTACTGGTTCTTCTGGGAGTGGGAAATCCACACTATTAAAGTTAATGAATGGACTTATTCCAAGACTTTATGACGGAAAATTGGTTGGGGAAATTTTATTTGAAAATAACTCGCTAAAATCCTTAACACAAGAAAGTATATCAAAAAATATTGGCTACGTAAGTCAAGATCCTAGAGGACAATTCTTTACAACAAATACAACGAGTGAGTTAGTATTTTCGATGGAAAACTTTGGATTTACAAAAGAGCATATGGATAAAAGAATCAATGAATTAGCTGAATTATTAGATCTTTCAAATATATTAGATAAAAACATTTTTTCGCTATCAAGTGGTGAACGGCAGAAAATTTCTATTGGATGTAGTTTATCGCTAAACTCTAAATTAATTATATTGGATGAACCGTCTTCAAATTTGGACTTCAAAGCGACTAAGAAACTTGCTGACTTACTTTGTGATTTAAAAAATAAAGGATTTACTATTGTTATAGCTGAACATCGTTTTTACTATTTGAAAGAATTAATTGATCAAGTTCTATTTGTTAAAAATAGAACTGTAAAAACTACAACTATTCAGTTGTTAAAAACTGAAAACAATAACGCATTAAGGAAATTTGACATTTTTAATAGTTCGATTGAAGTTCCCTATATCGAAAAGGCAAGTGCAGATGTATTAAAAGTTGAAGAAATTACTTATGAAAATATTCTAAAAGACATAAATTTTGATGTCAAAGTTGGAGATGTTATTGGTTTGGTAGGGAAAAACGGTGTGGGGAAAACAACCTTACTAAGAATACTCATGAAGATTATTCGCCCTACCAAAGGAAAGATAATCGAAAATAAAAAAAATTTGTCATCGCCGTTTTTAGTAATGCAAGAAATGGATTACCAATTTTTCACAGAATCAGTGAGGAGCGAGTTAGCCCTTGGGAATGAAATAGTTAGTAAAGATCAGCAAGAAAAAATTTTAAAAAAAATGGAACTTTATAAAATGAAAGATCAATTACCGTTTGATTTATCCGGTGGAGAAAAACAAAGATTATTGGTTTCTATAGCTTCATTGTCAAAAACTAATTTATTTCTATTTGATGAACCTACAAGTGGGTTGGATTATATCAATATGGAAAGGATTGCTGACCTTATTAAAGACTTAAAAGAAAGGGGTGCAGTAGTTATAGCCACTCATGATCCGGAATTTCTTTATAAAACATGCAATAGAATTATTTATTTAAAAAATGGTGGAATAAAAAAAGATATAAAACTTAGAGTAGAAGATTCAACTTTGATAGAACAGATTTTTAATGACATAACGAAATAGAATTGAGGAGAATATATATGAAAACAAAAGATTATATTTTTATTGGTTTAGCTACAGTTATTTCCCTAGTAATTTACTTTTTTTCAATAATGATTAGTAGTATTGGTGGGGCGTTTGGTCACAGCATATCCCCAGGGATTTTTGGATTATTATCTGGAATCATATTTGTTTATATTAGTTATAACTACTCTAGAAAAGGAATTTTTACTATTTACACAATAGTTTTGTTATTATTTTTTACGTTAATGGGTGGGGCGTACTTACCTTGGTTTATCAGTTCGATTAGTACGGCGATCTTAGCTGATATTATTCTATCCGTATTTGGATATGATCGAGCAATTCCTCAAGTTGTGTCTTGGGCTCTAATGCAATTAGGCAGTGCTGCCGGACAGTGGATTCCCATATGGTTCTTTACAGATCGTTTTCGTCAAGACTGGATAGATAGAGGACAATCTGCTGCAACAATGGATGCAATGATCCACTACGCGGTGGGTATATGGGGAATCATTTCAGTGTTAGTTGTAGCAAGTTTATCTATGATTGGTGTATTGATTGGAAGAAAAGTCTTAAAAAAATACAAAAAATAGAACGTAGTTTACCTTCTATCTGTTTATACATCTCTAATTTACGCTATTACGGAAAGCATTAACAGTCGTAAACGAATAAGAGAAGAAATTGATTGCGGGGGAGAAAAAAATGAAAGTATACAAAAAATTATTTAGTTATGTCCCTAAAAAGAAATGCTACGGATGGTTAGCCACTTTATTTTCTGGTTTTTCTGTCGTATTAACAGTCTATGGATATTACAGTATTTACAAATTTCTTCAGTCTCTAATTATTGTAGGAGATGAATATTTAGCTAAGAGTTATTCGGTTCAAACTGTTGCTTGGTTAACTTTAGGAGCTTTATTCTATATTTTTTCTGGCTTATTTTCTCATATCCTTGGGTTTCGCTTAGAGACTAATTTGAGAAAAAAGGGAATTAGCGGTTTAACAGGAGCAAGTTTTCGTTTTTTTGATTTAAATTCTTCGGGATATATTCGAAAGACAATTGATGACAACGCGGCTAAAACACATATGGCAATTGCTCACTTGATTCCAGATAGTGCTCAAGCCATAGTAACACCTGTTTTATCAGTTGCCTTAGGCTTTTTCATTAACTTTAAAATTGGATTGGTTCTAATCGCCATGTTAGTAATTGGTGTATTCTTGTTAAAGAAAATGACAGGGAATACAAATTTTATTCAAAAATATCAAGATTCGTTAGATGTGTTAAGCTCTGAAACGGTAGAATATATCCGCGGAATTCAAGTTATAAAGATATTTGGTGCTAAAGTAACATCATTTAAAGCCTTGAATAAAGCAATTAACGATTATGCTAAGTTTGCATATAAGTATTCTTTGAGTGGGAAAACACCTTTTATTCTTTTTCAATGGCTATTTTTTGGTATAGTTTGCATTTTGATAGTTCCTATAACCTTTTTTATAACTTCTCTTACCACTCCCAAGATATTAGCTGTTGACTTGTTGATGTTGTTTTTTTTAAGTGGAATTATTTTTGTTTCTTTCATGAGAATAATGTATGTAAGCATGCACTTGTTTGAAGCAAGATATGCAGTCGAAACACTAGACTCCCTTTATTTAGAAATGAAGCAAGACCAACTAAAATATGGGAACGAGACACAGATTAAAAATTGTGACATTGCATTTGAAAATGTCAGCTTTTCATACAAAGAAGAGTGTGTTTTAGAAAATTTCAACTTAGTTTTAGAACAAAAAAGAATTTATGCATTAGTAGGAAAATCAGGAAGCGGAAAAAGTACGATAGCTAAACTAATTTCAGGTTTCTACAATGTGGATAAGGGACAGATTAAAATTGGTGGTAAGCCTTTAAATCACTATTCAAAAGACACGATTATTAACACAATTGCTTTTGTCTTTCAAGATACGAAACTATTCAATCAGAGTATTTACGATAACGTTTCTATAGCAAATCCTCAAGCGCCAGCAAGTAAAGTATTTGACGCGCTAAGATTAGCCGGTTGCGAATCGATTTTAGAAAAATTTCCCGAAAGAGAGCATACCTTAATTGGTAGTAAAGGAGTTTATCTGTCAGGAGGAGAAAAACAACGTATAGCTATTGCCAGAGCAATTTTAAAAGATGCAAAGATTGTTATTATGGATGAAGCCAGTGCATCTATTGATCCAGATAATGAGTATGAACTACAAAAGGCTTTTCAATATTTGATGAAAGAAAAAACAGTTATTATGATAGCTCATCGATTATCCAGCATTAAATCTGTAGATGAAATTCTTGTCTTGTCAGAAGGGAAAATAGTAGAACGTGGAAATCATAATGAATTAATGGCTAAACATCGAGTGTATAAACAATTGGTCACTAATTATGAGAATGCAAATGATTGGAGGCTTGACAATGAAAAGTTTTTATAAAAAAAAATTTGCTTTAACTGATCAGGGCGCAGAAGCTTTAACTAAAGCTTCTATTTCTAGTTTTTTTGTATACTGCATTAATATGGTACCAGCATTCATTTTAATGATGCTGATAGACGAATTAGTTTTAGAAAATGCAAAGCCCCATTGGCTTTATTTTGCCGTATCGTTTGTTACTTTGCTTTTCATGTATTGGTTGTTAGATAGGGAGTATGAAAACTTATATAATAGTACTTATAAAGAAAGTGCGCATTTAAGAGTGCAAATTGCAGACGATTTGTCAAATTTACCATTATCCTATTTTTCAAAACATAATTTATCAGATTTATCTCAAACTATCATGTCTGACGTTGAAGGTATTGAGCATGCGATGAGTCATGCAATACCTAAATCCGGTGGTATGGCTCTGTTTTTCCCTTTTATTTCAGTGATGCTTTTGGTTGGTAATGTCAAAATGGGATTAGCTGTTATTTTGCCAACGTTATTTAGTTTTGTCTTAATCTTGTTATCAAAGAAATCCCAAACGAAAGCCAATACTAAATATTACGATACTTTGAGAGAAAACTCGGAAGAATTTCAAGAAACTATTGAATTGCAGCAAGAGATTAATAGCTTTAATCTATCTAAAAAAGTTCAAGACAGACTTTTCAAAAAAATGGAAGAGAGTGAAAGGATTCATTTAAAGGTAGAATTAAGTACTTTTTCAGTCATGGCCTTATCCTCTATTTTCTCATATGTTAGTTTAGCAGTAGTCATTCTAGTAGGCGTTCACTTACTGTTAACGGGTGAAGTGACTATACTCTACGTCGTTGGTTACTTACTAGCCGCAATAAAAATAAAGGATTCCTTCGATTCTATGAAAGAAGGAGTGCTTGAAATATTTTATTTAGCTCCTAAAATACAGCGAATTAGAGCTATGAAGGAAACTAGTATCCAAGAGGGATCAGATAGTTCTCTGAAATCTTTTGACATTGAGTTGCGAGATGTCTCTTTCTCATATGATAACAATACCCCAATTTTAGATCATATCTCGTTTACGGCTAAACAAGGAGAAGTGACTACGTTAGTAGGTGCTAGTGGTTCCGGGAAAACTAGTATCTTGAAATTAGTGTCTAGACTGTATGATTATGATGAAGGCTGTATTTTAATTGATGGGTATGATATTAAACGTGTATCTCCAGCTTCTTTGTTTAGCAAAATCGCTATTGTTTTTCAAGAGGTAACTTTGTTTAATACAAGTATTTTGGAAAATATACGTATTGGAAATAGTCAAGCGTCAGATGAGGAAGTGAAAAAAGCAGCTCGTTTAGCTAACTGCGAAGACTTTATTGAAAAACTACCTGACGGTTATCATACATTGGTCGGAGAAAACGGAAGTTCGCTTTCTGGAGGAGAGCGACAACGCCTATCCATAGCACGGGCTTTTTTGAAAAATGCGCCAATTTTAATTTTAGATGAAATTACTGCCAGTTTAGATGTGGAAAATGAAAAACGTATTCAGGAAAGTTTAAATCGTTTAATACAAGATAAGACAGTACTAATTATATCGCACCGCTTGAAGTCTATTGAAAAGGTAAATAAAATTGTAGTGATGGATCAAGGAAAAGTAGTTGATCAAGGTACTCATAGTGAGTTGTATCGAAGATCAGAAATATACAAAAATCTCATAAAGAAAACTAAACTATCTGAGAAATTCGTCTATGAAAAAGAAGCTCAATCACGATGATGAAATAGGCTTTAAATTAACCTACAAGTTTTGGGATATAGTTATAATTCTTTTTCAAAAAGAATAATTTTATTAAACAGCATCTAATTTTGAATACGGGAGCGTCAATAATTTTGTGTAAATAAATTGTCCTCCTGCAAAATAATTAGTTA
>OCKH01000107.1_pt1 | contig 24243 bp, 18 predicted proteins | sample 1480671 | NCBI WGS metagenome assembly OCKH01 (sample SAMN05301473, study PRJEB22388) | human gut metagenome | isolation source: Infant 1 DOL 17 gut | host: Homo sapiens | place: USA: Pittsburgh, Magee-Womens Hospital of UPMC | collected 2013/2014
CACCTGACTTTTAATCAGGGTGTCCCGCGTTCGAGTCGCGGATAGATCACCAAAAAGGCGGCGACATAGCCAAGTGGTAAGGCAGTGGACTGCAACTCCTTGATCCCCAGTTCGAATCTGGGTGTCGCCTCCAATAAAATGCGCTCATAGCTCAACTGGATAGAGTGTCTGACTACGAATCAGAAGGTTAGGGGTTCGAGTCCCTTTGGGCGCACCATATGAATAGCGAGGGATTATAGCTCAGCTGGGAGAGCACCTGCCTTACAAGCAGGGGGTCACAGGTTCGAGCCCTGTTAATCCCACCAGTGCAAACCTCTAGTAAAACTACTAGAGGTTTTATTTTTGATTGAAAAAATTTTTATATTTAGGAGGTAAAAAATTTGTATATAGTAATAGGAAATGAAATAGTTGATAGTGAAGAACTTAAAATAATTATAGATAAAAATAGTGAATTTAAAGTTGAAAAAGATTTAAGTAAAAGCACAAAAAGAGAAGATGTAATAGCATATCAGTTAAGTATAGATTTAAATTACCTAGATTCTCTTATAAATGAGCAATGTAATTTAGCCAGTCTATCTGATGAAGAGAAATTTGATGAATATATGACTTTGTCTGATGAACTTGCACTGGATTTAGAAGAGTTAATGCCAAAATATACAATAATAAATGCTAGAGCATATAAATTAGACGAGGTATATGGAATTGTAAAAATAATACTAGCTGTAGCGTATGCAGATTTAGGGCACTTAAAACTTTCTGATGTAGTAAAGAGGCTATCTAGACAAGTAGATTAGGATATGAATATGAACTATATTAAAAAAATGTATAAAATCTTACGTAAAGATGAAAATAATTATGTAAACATAGAAAAAAACAGTATAAAATCAAGTCAATTGTAGAAATTTTCACATAAATTCATCTGAAATTCTATAAAAAATGCCTTAATTTTAATGAGGTAAATCGAGTTTACACAGTCTAAAAATTACTTATATTTATAAATTTATCTTATTAATTAAGGAACTTTCTTAAACATCTTCAAAAATAAAGTATTTTAGTCTATAATCTTTAATATTACACAAACAATAAAGGAGAAGAATAGAGTATGCTTAAAAAGTTTAATAAAATACTAGTGGCTAATAGAGGCGAAATAGCTATAAGAATATTTAGAGCCTGTTCAGAATTGGGGATAAAAAGTGTTGGTATATACAGTAAGGAAGATAAGTATGGATTGTTTAGAACAAAAGCGGATGAATCATATTTGATAGGAGAAGGTAAAGGGCCAATAGATGCATATTTAGATATGGATGGAATAATAGACCTAGCAAAGAGAAAAAAAGTTGATGCTATACATCCAGGATATGGTTTTCTAGCGGAGAATGCAGAATTTGCTCGTAAATGTGAAGAGAATGGAATTACTTTTATAGGACCATCATCTAAGGTAATGAATATGATGGGGGATAAGATTAACTCTAAAAAAATCGCAAAAGAAGTTAATGTTCAAACTATACCAGGAGTAGAAAAAGCAATAAGAAGTACTGAAGAAGCAAAGGAAGTTGCAAACAAAATAGGATATCCTGTTATGATAAAAGCATCTAATGGCGGTGGCGGTAGAGGTATGAGAATTGTACATCGCGAAGAAGACTTAGAGCTTGAATATGAAACTGCTTGTAGTGAATCAAGAAAAGCTTTTGGAGAAGATATTATATTTATAGAAAAATATATAGCTGATCCAAAACATATAGAAGTTCAAATATTAGGTGATAATTATGGAAATATAGTTCACTTATATGAAAGAGATTGTTCAGTTCAAAGAAGACATCAAAAAATAATAGAATATGCACCAGCTTTTTCGTTAGATGATAAAGTAAGAAAAGAGATATGTGAAGATGCAGTTAAGTTATCAAAACATGTGGGTTATTCTAATGCGGGAACATTAGAATTTTTAGTAGATGCAAATGGTGGGCATTATTTTATAGAGATGAACACAAGAGTACAGGTTGAACATACTGTAACAGAGATGGTTACAGGAATAGATATAGTTCAAAGTCAAATACTAATAGCCCAAGGTTACAGCTTAGATAGTGAAGAAATTAATATAAAATCACAAGATGATGTGGAAATAAGAGGTTACTCTATCCAATGTAGAATAACTACAGAAGACCCTAAGAATAAATTCATGCCTGATACAGGTAAAATTCAAGTTTATAGAACTGGTTCAGGATTTGGTATAAGACTAGATGGAGGAAATGGATTTACAGGGGCAAACATAAGTCCTCATTATGATAGTTTATTGGTTAAGACAATATCTTGGGATAGAACATTCCAAGGAGCAATAAATAAAACTATAAGATCTATAAAAGAACTTAGAGTTAGAGGTGTTAAAACTAATGTAGGATTCCTAGTTAATGTTTTAAATAATCCTATATTCTCAAATGGTAAATGTAGTACTAAGTTTATAGATGAAAATCCAGATTTATTTGAAATAACAGAAAGTAAAGACAGAGGAACAAAATTACTTCAATTTATAGGAGATGTAATTGTAAATGATAATGCTTGTAAAGAAAAACCATTATTTGATGCATTACATGACCCAAGAATGGATAAGGATGGTTCAAAATCAGAAGGAAGTAAAATACTTTTCGATAAGTTAGGTAAATCTGCATATATAGAAAAGATAAAAAATGATAAGAAATTACTATTAACAGATACAACAATGAGAGATGCACATCAATCATTATTAGCAACAAGAATAAGAACATATGACTTATTAAAAGCTGCTAAGCCAACAGAAAAATATCAAAAGGATTTATTCTCACTTGAAATGTGGGGAGGAGCTACTTATGATGTTGCATATAGATTTTTAAAAGAATCTCCTTGGCGTAGATTACAAAAGCTAAGAGAAGAAATACCAAGCATAATGTTCCAAATGTTGCTTAGAGCATCAAATGGAGTTGGATATAAAAACTATCCAGATAATGTAATAGAAGAATTTACAAAAGAATCTGCTAGACAAGGTATAGATGTATTTAGAATATTTGATTCATTAAACTGGGTTGAAAATATGAAACCATCTATTAATACAGCTTTAGAAACTGGAAAAATTGTTGAAGCAACTATGTGTTATACAGGTGATATACTAGATAAGACTAAAACTAAATACAATCTAGAATATTATATTAAAATGGCACAAGAATTAGAAAGCTTGGGAGCAGATATAATAGCAATAAAAGATATGTCAGGTCTTCTTAAACCATATTCAGCTTACACACTAGTTAAAGAGTTAAAGAAAAATGTAAAAGCACCAATACATTTACACACTCATGATACAAGTGGAAATGGTGTAGCAACTTGTTTAATGGCGTCAGAAGCTGGAGTAGACATAATTGATGCTGCATTAGAATCTATGGCAGGACTTACAAGTCAGCCATCACTTAATGCTATAGTAGAGGCACTTAAGAATACAGAGAGAGATACAGGAATAGATTTATTTGGATATGATGAGTTAGGAAAATATTATAAGGATTTAAGAAAAGTTTATAATAAATTTGAAAGTGATTTAACTAATTCTTGTGCAGAAATATATAATTTTGAAATACCAGGAGGCCAATATACAAACTTAAAACCTCAAGCTGATAGTTTAGGATTAGTTAATAGATTTGATGAAGTTAAAGAAAAATATAAAGAAGCTAATGAAGTTGTAGGAGATATAATAAAAGTAACTCCATCTTCAAAAGTTGTAGGAGACTTAGCTATCTTTATGACTAAAAATAAATTAGATAAAGATAATATAATAGAAGAAGGTAAAAATTTATCATTCCCAGATTCTGTTGTGGATTACTGTAAAGGTATGATTGGTCAACCAGAAGGTGGAATACCAAAAGATTTACAAGAGGTAGTTCTAAAAGGTGAAGAAGCTATAACAGTAAGACCAGGTTCATTATTACCAGCAGAAGATTTTGATGAAATAGCTAAATATCTAAATGAAAAGTATGATATAAATGCTAATATAAGAAATGTTATAAGTTATGCTTTATATCCAAAAGTATATGAAGATTATATCAAACATCTACAACATTATAATGATATATCTAAACTTGAAAGTGATGTATTCTTCTATGGATTAAATAAAAATGAAGAATGTGAAGTAGAAATAGAAGAAGGTAAGGTATTAACAATAAGATTAGTTGAAATTGGTGAAGTTAAGGAAAATGGATTTAGAACTATAGGATTTGAGTTAAATGGAATGGTTAGAGAAGTAGAAATAAAAGATAAGAATTTCTCTGGAAAAATTAATAATGTTGAAAAAGCTGATATGAATGACCCTCTTCAAATTGGAGCAAGCATACCAGGAAAAGTTATAAAAATAATGGTTAAAGAAGAAGATGAAGTAAAAGCAAATCAACCATTAATCGTTATAGAGGCTATGAAGATGGAAACTATAATAGTTGCTAAGACTGATGGAGTAATTAAGTCAATCAAAGTAAAAGAAGATGATATGGTTGAAGATAAACAATTATTAATGATAATGAAGTAATTTAATTAAAATAAATTAAAAAGCACTCTGAAATGTTTAATAAAAAATGTTTTAGAGTGTTTTTATTTATTTTAATTAAATATTTGTTAAAAAAAAGAGGACAATTACCTCCAGATGTAGAAATAAAGCTAGTAAGGAAAATGTTATCTAAAAATTCTAAATATAGTAAATATTTTCCATAATATTTCTTAGGAAATAACAGCAAAGATAAAATACATAAATTTAAAAGGTGGGTGCTTATATGAAGGTTTATGATAGTAAAATGTTGAGAAATGTAGCGGTATTAGGACATAGCGGATGTGGAAAAACAAATCTAATCGAAACTATAGCTTACACAGCAAACACTAATAAGATACCTAAATTAACAGACAAGGTAAATATGACTTATAGCATGGGATTAATACCTATAGAGTATAATGATTATAAGTTTAACTTATTGGATACCCCAGGATATTTTGACTTTAGCGGAGACGTTGTGTCATCTCTTAGAGCAAGTGATGCAGCAATAATAGTAATAGATGCAACAGCGCCTATTCAAGTTGGTACAGAGAAATCATTAGAACTAACTGAGAGTATTCCTAAGATAATGTTTATAAATAAAATAGATAATGAAAAGGCAAGATACAAAGATGCAATAGCAATGTTAAGAGAAAAATACAATAATAAGATAGTTCCTATGATAAGTCCTATATACAAAGATAAAAACTTTGTAAAGTTACATAATGTTTTTGAAAACATAGATGATTTAGAAGGTGAATTTAAGGAACAAGCTATGAGTGTTAAAGAAGCATTAATGGAACTTATAGCAGAAACTGATGACCAAATATTAGATAAATATTTTAATGGAGAAGAACTAACTACAGAAGAGATACAAAAAGGTATTATTATAGGTATACAAAGAGGTGATATTATACCTGTAATATGTGGTTCAACTATAAATAATATAGGCACAAAGGAAATATTAGATACAATATCAAGTTATTTAGAACCTATCTTTACAGAGGAAAGCAAACCATTTAGGGGATTAGTATTTAAAACTATGGTTGACCCATTTGTTGGAAAGATGTCATATATAAAAATTACTGAGGGTGTACTTTCTAAGGATAAAGATGTTTTTAATATAAATAAAAATGTAAAAGAAAAAATAGCTAATATATATACATTGAGAAATAGTGAATTAGTAGAAATAGAAAAAGCTAAAGCTGGTGATATAGTAGTTATAACTAAAGTTAATTCTCTAAAAACAGGAGACACTATATCTGCAGATAAAGATGCAGAAGCTTTAGAAAAGATAGATTTTCCTAAACCACAAATATATTATGCAGTAACTCCTAAGAATAAAGGTGATGAAGAAAAAGTAGCATCTGTATTAAATAAACTAGTAGAAGAGGACCCTACATTACATTGGTATAGAAATACAGAGACAAAACAAGCACTTTTAGGAGGTCAAGGAGAACTTCATATAAAAACAATTAAAAATAAAATGAAAGATAAGTTTGGTGTTGATGTTGAATTGAATGACCTTAAAGTTCCTTATAGAGAAACTATAAAAGGAACAGCTGATGTACAAGGAAAACATAAAAAGCAATCAGGTGGTCATGGTCAATATGGAGACGTAAAAATAAGATTTGAAAGATGTGAATCTGATTTTGAATTTACAGAAGAAATATTTGGTGGTTCTGTACCAAAACAATATATACCAGCAGTTGAAAAAGGTTTAAAAGACTCTATGCAAAAAGGTATATTAGCAGGATATCCTGTTACAAACATAAAAGCTACGCTTTATGATGGTTCATACCATGATGTAGACTCTTCTGAAATGGCCTTTAAAATGGCAGCAAGTGCAGCCTTTAAAAAAGGTATGGAAGAAGCACACCCAATACTACTAGAACCTATAATGAAACTTAAGATAACTGTTCCAGAAGAATATATGGGAGATGTCATGGGTGATATAAATAAGAGAAGAGGAAAAATATTTGGAATGGAACCAGATGACAAAGGGAAACAAATAATATTTGCAGAAGCTCCACAAGCAGAGACATTTAAATATGCAATAGATTTAAGAGCAATGACACAAGGTAGAGGATACTTTGAAATGGAATTAGAGAGATATGGAGAGGTTCCATCACAGTTTGCAGAAAAAATAATTGGGCTAGCTACTGCAAAGTAATGAACAAAATAAATAGAAAAATAATTAATATATATTATTAAAAATATTTTTAGGGTTTTAACTAGGTATAGGTTTATGTTAGGTAAACTTATACCTAGTTTTTATACATTTTTGATGAATAAAAAAATATATAATACTTTCTTAAATATTTTAATAAAAAGAAAGTATTTTTTTATTATTATTTTTACAAATGTTTAGTAATAAAGATGAGAAGGTATATTTAAAATATAAAGTATTTAAAGTTCTGAAATCTAATCATGAAGCAAAAAATTAGCATTTGGTTATCAATAAATATAATAAATAAAAACTCATAATTAATGAAAGAATAAATTCATATCTAAATTTCTATAAAAAATTTAAATTTATACAATTTAGGGCTTTAAAAATTTAAATAATAGGTGTAAAATAATAGTCAAAGAAAGTCAAAAATAAAAAGGTGTGTGGTGATATTAATGGCAACTATGACAGATATAATTGAAAAATTTATTAAAGATTTGATGGAAGAAGATAATAGCATACAAATTCAAAGAAATGAACTAGCAAACTTGTTTAGTTGTGCACCATCACAAATAAATTATGTCTTAACAACAAGATTTACAATAGATAGAGGATATTACATTGAAAGTAAAAAAGGTGGCGGAGGATATGTTCAAATAGAAAAAATACGAAAAAGTAAAGATGGGCATATTAGAGAACTACTAAATGAAAAAATAGGAAGTCAGATATCCTATAAAAAAGCAAAAGAATTATTAGAAGGTTTAAAAGAGTCGGATTTGATTAACGAAAGAGAATTAAAATTAATATTATATGCAATAGATGATAAATCATTGTGTATGCCAATATATGAATTAAAAGAGAAGGTAAGGTCTAATATTTTAAAGAATATAATAATAGGATTATTTAGTATAGAGGAGTGATAATTTATGCTATGTCAAAAATGCAATAAGAATAAAGCATCTGTATATTATAATAAGATAGTCAATGGAGAAAAAACAGAGATGTATTTATGTAGTGAGTGTGCAAAAGAGAATACAGAAATGAATTTTAACTTAGATATGCCTTTTTCAATGATGGATATATTTTCTAATTTAGGTTTTCAACCTAAAAAAGAACTTGAGGAAAAGCTAGTTTGTCCTAAATGCAATACAACATATAGTGAGTTTAAGAATAATGGGAGATTTGGATGTAGTGAATGTTATAATGCATTTAGTAGTCAAGTAAATCCAATGCTTCAAAATATACATGGGCATATAGAACATACAGGAAAAGCACCTAAAAAATCTTTTTATAAGATAAGTGTAGAAAATGAGATTAAAGAACTAAAAGAAGATTTAGATAGAGCTATAAAAAATGAAGAGTATGAATTAGCAGCTCAATTTAGAGATAAAATTAAATATTTAAAAGGTTCTATTGACTAAGATTGGAGTGATATTATGAAAGAGAACATAGTCATGAAATCAAGAGTTAGGCTAGCTAGAAATTTAAATAACTATCCATTTCCAAATAAATTAGATAAAGAATGTGCCATGGAAATAATAGAAAAAGTAAAAAATGCGTTTATTAATTCTAACTTAGAACAAAAAGAAGAATTTGATTTCTATAAAATTGAAGATTTAGACCAATCTAAAAAAATGCTTATGGTTGAAGAACATATAATAAGCCCAGATTTAGCAGAAAATGATAAAAGTGCAGTTATAGTAAAAAAAGATAAAACTATAAGTATAATGATAAATGAAGAAGACCATATAAGGATACAAACTATATGTGATGATTTAAACTTAGAATATGCATATAGTGTAGCAAATGAAATAGATGATTTGTTAGAATCAAGTTTAGAATATGCCTTTAACACAAAGCTAGGTTATCTAACATCTTGTCCAACTAATACAGGAACAGGAATGAGAGCTTCTGTAATGATGCATTTACCAGCATTAAGTCAACTAGGCTATATGGATGAACTTTATAAAATTTCATCACAAATAGGTATAGCAATTAGAGGGATATATGGAGAACGAACAGAAGCATTGGGAAATATATATCAAATATCTAATCAACTTACACTTGGAAGAACAGAGTCTAATATTATAGAAAATGTAAGTGGACTTACAAAAGATGCAATTTCAAAAGAAATAAAAGCTAGAGAAATATTGCAAAAAAAATTAGGTATAAAACTAGAAGATAAAATATTTAGATCGATAGGGACACTTGAAAATTCAAGAGTAATGAGTAGCGCAGAGGCAATGAGCCATCTATCAAATATAAAAATGGGAATAGAAATGAACTATATAGATAAACTAGATTTAAGGGCTATAGAACAACTTATGATAGGTATACAACCAGCGCATCAGTCAATAATGTATAAGAGTGATGATGTTGAGAATAGAGATATAAATAGAGCAACATATATTAGAGAAACTTTGGAAAAATTAAGAGGAGGGATGAATTGTGAACTTCAATAGATTTACACAAAGAGCTAAAAAGGCAATTGATTTAGCGTTTGAATCTGCTAAAAGTCTAGGACACAATATTGTCGGAAGTGAACATATACTTTTAGGTCTTTTAAGAGAAGAAGAAGGTATAGCTGCTAAAGTTCTAAGTAAAGTTGGATTTACAGAAGCTTATTTAGAAGGCAAAATAGTTGATATGGAAGGTAAGGGAGAAGAAATCTCAGAAGATATAGTATTAAGTCCAAGAAGTAAACAAATACTTGAATTATCAGGAATGTTTGCAAATAAATTAAAAACAAATTATATTGGGACTGAGCATATATTATTAGCAATTATTCAAGAAGGTGAAGGAATAGCTAATAAGATTTTAAATTATGCTGGAGTAAATGATAGGACTTTAGCCCAATTAACAATTGATATGATGGGTATTAGTGATAAAAATCAATACAAAGCAGAAAATAGTTACACGGGCAACCAGAATCAAGCAGAATCTAAAGTACTTGATAAGTATGGAAGAAATCTTACACTATATGCAAAACAGAATAAAATAGACCCTGTAATAGGTAGAGAAAAAGAAATACAAAGAGTAATACAAATATTAAGAAGAACTAAAAACAATCCAGTGTTGATAGGAGACCCAGGTGTAGGGAAAACAGCCATAGCTGAAGGTCTGGCTACAAATATAGCCTTAGGAAATGTTCCAGAAACACTAAAAAACAAAACTTTATACTCTTTAGAGATGGGTTCATTATTGGCTGGAGCTAAGTATAGAGGAGAATTTGAAGAAAGAATTAAAGAAGTTGTAGATGAAGTTGTTAAAAATGGAAACATAATCTTATTTATAGATGAGATGCACACAATAATAGGGGCTGGGTCTACTGGAGAAGGCTCTATAGATGCTTCAAATATATTAAAGCCAGCCTTAGCAAGAGGAGAAATACAAGTTATAGGTGCAACTACAATTGATGAATATAGAAAGCATGTTGAAAAAGATTCTGCTCTAGAAAGAAGATTCCAACCAGTTATGGTAGATGAACCAACTAAAGAGGACTCAATAAAAATATTAGAAGGATTAAGAGATAAATATGAAGCTCATCATAAAGTTAAAATAACTGATGATGCTATAAAGGCAGCTGTAGAATTATCAACTAGATATATATCAGACAGATATCTGCCAGATAAAGCTATAGACTTGATTGATGAAGCTGCATCAAAAGTAAGATTAAAAGAAAATACACCTCCTTCAGAAATAAAAAAATTAGAACTAGAAATAGAAAATATAGATAAAGAAAAAGAAGAAGCAGTAAGATGTCAAGACTTTGAGAAAGCAGCCAAAATAAGAGATGAACAAGGTCTACTTAAAAAACAATTAGAAGATGTTAGAGAAAGATGGAACAAGTCATCTAAACATTCAGATTTAGTTGATGGAGAAGTTATTGCTGAAGTAGTGGGCTTATGGACAGGAATACCAGTTAATAAAATTCTTGAAGAAGAGGCTGATAGACTTTTGAGACTTGAGGAAATACTGCACAATAGAGTTATAGGTCAAGAACAAGCAGTAAAATCTATTTCAAAGGCAATCAGAAGGTCAAGAGCAGGTCTTAAAGACCCTAATAGACCAATTGGTTCATTTTTATTTTTAGGTCCAACAGGAGTAGGTAAAACAGAATTATCTAAGGCATTAGCAGAAGTGCAATTTGGAGATGAAAATCAAATAATTAGAATAGATATGTCTGAATATATGGAAAAACATGCTGTGTCAAGAATGATAGGTTCACCTCCAGGTTATGTAGGTCATGATGAAGGTGGTCAATTAACTGAAAAAGTAAGAAGAAATCCATATTCAGTTATCTTATTTGATGAGATAGAAAAAGCTCATCCAGATGTATTTAATATTCTGTTACAAATTCTAGATGATGGTAGACTAACTGATTCAAAAGGAAGAACTGTAGATTTTAAGAATACTATTGTAATAATGACATCAAATGTTGGAGCATCTACAATTGGTAGACAAAAAACTTTAGGATTTAGTATAGCTAAAGGAGACGAAGAAGAAAAATCTCAATATGAAAAAATGAAAGAAAATATAATGGGTGAATTAAAACAAAGATTCAGACCAGAGTTTTTAAACAGAATAGATGATATAATTGTTTTCCACTCACTAAATGAAAATCATATATCAAAAATAGTACTTTTAATGGCAGCGAAACTACAAGAGAGATTAAAAGAAATGGATATAAAATTAGAAATGAGTGATGAGGCTGTTAAATTAATTTCTAAATCTGGATTTGACTTAGAATATGGAGCAAGACCTCTTAAAAGAGCTTTACAAAAAGAGTTGGAAGATGAGCTATCTGAAGCAATCTTAAAAGGTAATGTGAAAAAGGGAAGTAATGTAGTAGCAAAAGTCAAAGATGAAAAAATAGTTTTTGAAACTAAATAATTTAATAGAGTTGCATTTTAAAATATTGCAAATATAAGTTTTATAATCTAAACAAAATTTTAAGGGCAATTAATCTATAATAATTCATTGTCCTTAATTATTTTATTTAATCTTTACATATTGTCTTTCAGATATGCTAAAATTATAGTATAGAATAAAAAATTAAGGATGATAAAAGTATGGCAAAAATAAAAACAAAATATGTATGTCAATCTTGCGGATATGAAACAGCTAAATGGCTTGGTAAATGTCCAGAATGTACAAAATGGAATACATTTGTAGAAGAAATAGACCAAAAAAGCACCAAAAAAGAGGTCTTTATAATAGATAAATCTTCATCTAAACCAGTCAGTATAAACTCAATAGAGAGTAAAGAAGAAGAGCGGTTTACAACAGATATAAATGAATTAGATAGAGTGCTTGGAGGAGGTATAGTTAAAGGCTCTTTAGTGCTTGTTGGTGGTGACCCTGGTATAGGTAAATCAACACTTTTAATCCAAGTATCTAGTAATGTTGCCAACTTAGGAAAAACTGTTTTATATATAACTGGAGAAGAATCAGAATCTCAAATAAAAATGAGAGCTAAAAGATTAGGTATTAACTCAGAAAATTTATATATATTTGCTGAAAATAATTTAAGTATAATTGAATCTTATTTAGAAAGTGTAAATCCAGAATTAATAATTCTAGACTCAATTCAAACTGTCTTCAGTCCAGAAATATCCTCGGCACCAGGAACTGTCAGCCAAATTAAAGAAGGTACTTCAAAATTCATGAAAATTTCTAAAAAAATGGGAATTTCAACGTTCATAGTTGGGCATGTTACAAAAGAAGGTTCACTAGCAGGACCAAAATTATTAGAGCATATGGTTGATACTGTTCTATATTTTGAAGGAGAAAGATATAATACTTATAGATTAGTAAGAGCTGTTAAAAATCGATTTGGTTCTACTAATGAACTTGGAGTGTTTGAAATGAGGGATTTAGGATTAGTAGAACTTGATAATCCATCTAAAATTTTAATCTCTGAAAAACCAAAAGATGTAGCAGGTTCAGTAATAATATCTACTGTAGAAGGTACGAGACCAATGTTACTTGAATTGCAAGCATTAGTTTCTTCTACAAGTTTTGGTATACCAAAAAGAACATCTACAGGAGTCGATTACAATAGAGTAGGTATGTTATTAGCAGTATTAGAAAAACGTGTTGGTTTGCAAATACAAAATCAAGATGTCTATATAAACATAGTTGGAGGAATAAAGATAAATGAACCCTCAATTGATTTAGGGATAGCCATTTCTGTAGCATCTAGTTTTAGAAATATACCGATAGATGAAGATATAGCTGTTACAGGAGAAGTGGGACTTACAGGAGAAGTTAGAGCAGTAAGCTTTATAGAAAAAAGAATAGCTGAGTGTAAAAAACTTGGATTTAAAAAGATAGTAGTTCCTAGAAGTAATTATGATGTTGTAAAAGAGACCAAAGGCATAGAAATATGGCCAGTAGATAACTTAAGACAAGCTATAAATATAGTACTTGGGAGGAATCAATAAATATGGAGAATTTTCTAGATAATAAAAATATGCTATATGCATTAAAAATGATATCTCCTGGAACTCCACTTAGATTAGGTCTAAACAATGTACTAAGAGCTAAGACTGGTGGATTAATTGTAATTGCAACAAACGAAGATGTAATGAAAATAGTAGATGGAGGATTTGCTATAAATGCAGAATATTCACCATCATATCTATATGAATTAGCTAAAATGGATGGAGCTATAGTTTTAAGTGGTGATGTAAAGAAAATATTATTTGCTAATGCACAACTTATACCTGACTATTTTATAGAAACATCAGAGACAGGAACAAGACATAGAACAGCAGAAAGAGTAGCAAAACAAACTGGTGCTATAGTCATAGGAATTTCACAAAGAAGAAATGTTATAACAGTTTATAGAGGAAATGAGAAGTATGTAGTCGAAGATATATCTAAGATATTTACTAAGGCAAATCAGGCTATACAAACTCTGGAAAAATATAAGACAGTATTGGACCAAGCTGTAACAAATTTAAATGCCTTAGAGTTTAATGATTTGGTAACTATTTATGATGTTGCATTAGTCATGCAAAAGATGGAAATGGTAATGAGAGTTACAAGTATAATTGAAAAATATGTGATAGAATTGGGTGATGAAGGAACTTTAGTAAGTATGCAATTAGAAGAATTAATGGGTACAACCAGAATAGACCAGAAATTAATATTCAAAGATTATAATAAAGAAAACACAGAAATAAAAGAACTTATGAAAAAGGTCAAAAATTTAAATTCAGAAGAACTAATAGAATTGGTTAATATGGCAAAACTATTAGGGTATAGTGGTTTTTCAGAAAGTATGGATATGCCTATAAAAACAAGAGGTTATAGGATTCTTAGCAAAATACATAGACTACCAACAGCAATAATAGAAAACTTAGTAAATTATTTTGAAAACTTTCAACAAATTTTAGATGCATCTATTGAAGAATTAGATGAGGTTGAAGGAATAGGTGAAATAAGAGCAACATATATAAAAAATGGACTCATAAAAATGAAACAATTAGTCTTATTAGATAGACACATATGATGAATTTTAAATGAATTTTACTACTTTTTTCTTGAATATAATATACACTTTGGTCTATAATAGATAAGTATAACTAGGGGGTGAAGCATTGATAAGGAAAGTAACAAGAATATTGTTTATTTTACTTGGATTTACAATAGGTATAACAACCTATTTAACATTAATGAAAGATTTTGAAATATTAACATTTGGAAAAGAAACATATGGTTATATCGCAGCTGTAGTAGCAGGTATAATAATAGCCATTTTAGGATATCTTATAGAACCATGGGTTGTAAATAAAGTAAAAGAAATTGCTAAAATAGTGGATAAAGAATTGTCAAAATATCCTCAGACTGATATATTGTTAGGGTCTATGGGTCTTATAGTAGGATTTGTTATTGCGTATTTATTAAGTGGATTAGTAAATAGAATACCAATAGTAGGTGGAATACTATCCTTACTATTATATTTATTCCTAGGATATCTTGGAATGAAAGTTGCGCTTAAAAGTAAAAATGATTTATTTAATGTTGGAAAACTAGGAAGATTAGCAAATCCTATTAAGGATAAAGATAAGGATAAAGAAAATAAAAAAGAAGTAAAAGCCATTCCTCCAAAAGTATTAGATACAAGTGTAATAATTGATGGAAGAATAGCTGATATTTGTAAGACTGGGTTTATAGAAGGAAAACTTATTATTCCTGCTTTTGTTTTGGAGGAACTAAGACATATTGCAGATTCTTCAGATGATTTAAAAAGAGTAAGAGGTAGAAGAGGTCTGGATATATTAAATATAATTCAGAAAGAATTAAATATAGAAGTTGAAATAAGTGAGAGAGACTTTGATGATATAGCAGAAGTTGATAGTAAATTATTAAAGCTTGCTCAGGTTTTAAATGGAAAAGTTGTTACAAATGATTATAACTTAAATAAAGTTGCTCAATTCCAAGGTGTTGAAGTATTAAATATAAATGAGTTAGCTAATGCTATAAAACCAGTTGCTATACCAGGTGAAGATATGGTTGTTCAAGTGGTTAAAGAAGGAAAAGAGGCTCAACAAGGTGTTGCATATCTAGATGATGGAACTATGATAGTTGTTGATGGAGGAAGAAAATATATGAATGAGACTATAAAAGTACTCGTTACTTCTGTTCTTCAAACTCCTGCAGGTAGAATGATATTTGCAAAACCTAAAAATTAATATGTTCAAAGAAACCTATAATTTGGGCTGTTTATTTTAAATAGATGGTCCAAATTTATTTATTTATAACGATAATGTTTAATGTATTCTTAAAGATGGGGATTTAAATCAGAAAGCAGGGAGAATTTATGAGAAAAAAGATTATATCTTTCTTAGCAACATTTATCATAATATTAACATCAGCAAGTCAGTATAGTTTTGCAGATGATATATCAACACGTGGAAAAGTAATATTTATAGATATGAATAGAACTAGTATGAGTAATATGTTAAGAATAAAATCATTAAGAGAAGAACTAGACAATAGAGGGTATATTGGCTTGATGAATATAAGAGGCGATAAAGGAAGTGATGATAGAAGGTCATATGCTAGTATGGGTGCTGGTGGTAGAGCTAATGTGGCTAATGAAGAAGATATTAATTTTGAAAGCTCGAATAAGGATAGAAATATAGTTTTTGAATCAGCTACAGGAAAAAGTGCAAAAGGTATAAATAATTTAACTATAAATAAGTCTATAAATGAAAATTTAAACTTTGGAGAGTATGGTTCTGTATTAGGGTCATTAGGACAAAGTTTATCTGATAATGGATTAAAAGCATCTGTATTGGGTAATTCAGATATAATTGAAAATGGTCAACTTATAAAAAATAGAAACTTATGTCTAACTGCAATGGATGAATATGGAAGAATACCTAATGGAAATGTAGATACTATAAATAAAAAAGACTTATCTATGCCTTATGGAATATCAACTGATTATGATAAATTGATTGTAGAGACTAAAGAAGCTTACAAAAATAATGATGTGATTTTTGTGGAGCTTGGAGACACATATAGATTAGATTTATATAAACCAAATTTAAATGAAAAAACATATGAGAGTATGAAAGATAACATAGAAAAAAATATAGATATATATTTAAAAAATATATTTTCTATGGTTGAAGAAAATGACACTATCTACATAGCAAGTGCATTTCCAAGTGATTTAGATTATAAAAATAAAAGAAGACTTTCTCCAATAATAAAATTAAATGGAGAAGGGAAAGGTATATTATCATCTTCAACTACTAGAAGAGAAGGTATTGTAACAAATTTAGATGTTGGGGTTGAAATATTAGACAACTTTAATATAAAAAATCAAAATATGGTTGGAAGAAAATATGAACTTATTAACAGAGATGATAATAAAGAATTTTTGATGGATGAATATCAAAAGATAGTATCTATTTCAAGCATAAGGTCTACAATACTGAATGGTTTTGTAAGTATAGTTTTCTTGTCATGGATAGTTGCTATGATTGCAATTTTATTTAGAAAGCATATATCAAAAAATTATAAAGAAACAACATTTTTTATATTAAAGGAACTTTTAAAAATAGGAATAGTAATGCCACTGTCATTTATGATAACACCAATAATGAATTTCAAAACACCATTAGCAATATCTTTAGGAATAATTATAATAACACTTACTATATATCTTATAAGTAAAGTTTTAATAAAGAACGATTTAAAAAACATGCTGTTTTTTACTGGATTAACCATAGTAATTATGGTTATTGATGCTGGGTTTGGCTCATATTTAATGAAAAGCAATGTTATGAGTTATGATTGTATAATTGGAGCTAGATATTATGGAGTAGGAAATGAGTATCAAGGTGTGGCAATCGGTAGTGCAATATTTACATTTGCAATTTTACTTACATATAAAAATATACCAAAGTGGTCTATAATAGTTTTTTCTTTGGTTATCTTAATTACAAGTGCATCTCCAATTATGGGAGCAAATGTTGGAAGTGCTATTTCTGAATGTGTTGCATTTTTACTATTTATACTATTGATATATAATGTAAAGATAGATTTCAAAAAAATCGTATTATTAGGTATAGCAGTAGTATTTGTATTAGGAGTTTTTGTAGCAATAGATATGATTTTGGGAAGTAATTCACATTTAGGTATGTTTGTAAAAGAAATTTACTTTAATGGACCAGGAGAAATAATACAAACATTTAGTAGAAAGATAGAGATGAATTTAAAGCTAGCTCAAACCAGTGCATGGGTAAATATACTGTTAACTGGAATAGGTGTAATTTTAGTTCTTATGATTAATCAGATTAGATACTTTAAGCAACTGATGGATGAGTATCCAATTGTATTTAAAGGATTTATAGCATCAATAGCAGGATGTTTAGTAACTCTTTTAGTGAATGACTCTGGGATTGTGTCATCAGCTACAGCCTTTATTTATGTAATTGTACCTATGATAACATTAAGTATAAATCTTACAGCATTAAAAGAATAAGTACTGTATGAATAATATGTAAATATTAATACATTAATTTAACTTCTTTATTTACAAAATAAAGAAGAAAGTTTATAAAAAATAAATTATAATAAAAAAGAGTTTATCTCAAAATTGATTATTCTAATCAAATTTTAAGATAAACTTTTTTTATTATAAAGATAAATAACATATAACCTCATATTTTAGGTAGATTTTTTTCTTATATGTTTAGGAGTGCATTTAAATTTTTCCTTAAAAATTCTGTAAAATAATTTTGTATTAGTAAATCCATGAGCTTCTAATATACTGCATAAGGTATCATTTGTGTTAATTAAATCTTTATAAATATGAGAAATACGCACATCATTTAAATACTCTAAGTAAGTTTGTCCCATATACTGTTTAAATTTTCTACAAAAATATTCTGGTTGTAAGTGTGCTACCTTAGCGATTTTGTTAATAGAAATAGGCATTTTGTAATTAATCTTTGTATATTCTAAAACTGGTTCAAATTTTGACAAATCAAGTACTGTTTTTTTCATATTTTTATTACCTACAGATATTTTAAAGTTTGTATATAATTCAAATAAAAGTTCAAATAATAAGCTTGTAAAGAGCAGATTAGCTGCAGGAGGAGAACTAAGTTTAATTTCTCTCATGTTTTCTAATATAAGTTTAACTTTACTTGAATTTTTTTTATAGTTATTGTCATTGGCATTAACCTTAAAGTCAAAATAGCAATTTTTAAAATCAGGGATATATTTGTTTAGAAAAGACAATGGTACTTGCAATAATATAGAGGTATTTTGATAAATACATCTAGTTGAGTGAATAATTCCAGAATTAATGAACATACACTCATTAGCTTTTAAATTATAAGTGTAACCCTCCATGTTAATTTGTAAATCACCAGAAGTTATATAAATTATTTCTAATGAGTTATGCCAATGATTTGCTACATAACTACCACTATCATCAAATAGTTTGAAATTAACATCTAAATTATCAATAGGTTCAATTATTTCATGTGAAAAATTATTTCTGTTCATAATAATATCCTCCTTATAATTTTAAATTATAAATAGTAAATTTATAATGTTCAATATTAAAAAGATAATATAGACTAATAAATTAGATAATAAACATACTTAAGAAAACGGATAAAATCAAATATAATAACTGTATATTAAAATAACTTAAAAAAATTATTTTATTATAAGTGCAAAATATACCTATTTAAATAAGATAAGAGGGGAGGATTTTATGTGTATATAAAAGGTGTAAATTTAGGAGGTTGGTTAGTTTTAGAAAAATGGATGACCTCAAGTTTATTTGAAGGCACAGAAGCTGAAGATGAATACTATTTACCAAGACAGCTTTCAAGAGAGGCATATGAATCTAGAATTAAGACTCATCGTAGTGAATACATCACAGAGAGAGATTTTGCAACGATTAAATCTATGGGATTTAATTCAGTTCGTATACCAGTACCATACTTTATTTTTGGAGATTGTGAACCATTCATAGGATGTGTTAAAGAACTTGATAAAGCATTTGCTTGGGCAGATAAGTATGGGCTTAGTATATTGATAGACTTACATACAGTTCCAGGAAGCCAAAATGGATTTGATAATGGAGGAATATCAGGTATATGTAGCTGGTCACAAAATCCAGAATATGTAGCGTTTACATTAAATGTATTAGAAAGACTTGCAAAACGTTATGGGATGAGGCATGAATTGTATGGAATCCAAATTTTAAATGAGCCTATAACAGAAAGAATGTGGAACATAATGAATGTTCCAAATCGGTTTAAGGCTGTAGATAAGGAGATGGCAAGGGGGAGTAAACCTAATTCATTAGAGTTTTTACGTGATTTTTATATAAAAGCATATAGGGTAATGCGTCCTTATATGAGAGAGGAAAACGTTATAGTGTTTCATGATGCATTTGAATTAAAAGCATGGAAAGACTTTATGAGAGAGGAAGAATTTAAAAATGTTGTTCTAGATACACACCAATATTTGATGTTAGCTGAAGCAGATGGATGTGAACAAAGTATTGATAGCTATCTCAAATATATTAGAGAAAATTATGCTAAAGATATTTTACAAATGCAAAAATATTTTCCTGTTATATGTGGGGAGTGGAGCTTATTTAATTCATATGCTTGTGGTATAGATACAAATGGAGGTCAATCACCTCTAAATGGGATTGAATCAAATATAGATAAATTATCAAAAGACGATAAAAGAGAATTATATAGGAAGATAGCAAAAGCACAGCTTGATGCATGGAGAAATGGAAGTGGTCACTACTATTGGAATTATAAGTTATTACTAGATACAGTTAATGAAGAAGGTTGGATAGGATGGGATAGTTGGGACCTAGGCAAATGTGTAGCTCAAGAATGGTATCCTATAGAATATTAAACTAAAATTGGAGGAAAAGATATGATTAAAAACCCTATACTTCCAGGTTTTAATCCAGATCCTTGTATTTGTAGAAAGGGAGATGATTATTATCTTGTAGTTTCATCTTTTGAATGGTTTCCAGGTATACCTGTTTATCACTCTAAAGACTTAAAAAATTGGGAGTTATATACTCATATTTTGACAGATGAAACAAAAATAGATTTGAAGAAGCTTCCTTCATCTAAAGGAATTTGGGCACCTTGTTTGACTTATTGTGAAGAAGAAGATTTATTTTACATAGTTTATGGAATTATGAACTCTATGAATGCAAGATATTTTGATGTTGATAATTATTTAATTACATCAAAAGATATAAAGGGAGAGTGGAGTGAACCAGTATATCTACACTCATCAGGTTTTGATGCGTCTATTTTTCATGATGATGATGGTAAAAAGTGGATTGCATCATTAGACTGGGAGACTAGAGAAGGATATGAAAAACCTGGTGTTATATGTTTAGTGGAATACTGTACAAAAAAGAAAGAAATAGTAGGATATCCAAAGAGAATATGGTCAGGGGGAACTGATAGAGGTTGTATTGAAGCACCACATATAACAAAGCGTGGAGATTACTATTATATAATGTGTGCAGAAGGTGGAACTGGATATGGTCATAGTGTAACTATGGGAAGGGCTAAAAATATATGGGGACCTTATGAAAAAGATTCAATGAATCCAATTGTAACTTCAATTCCAGGCGATTTTTATGAAAGACATGACCCTGACCATCTAAAGCCTAAATATTATAACCCAGAATCAAAACTTCAAAAATCTGGTCATGGAAGCTATATAGAAACAACATCAGGTGAAGTATATTTAGTTCATCTAACATCTAGACCATTTGTACCAGAGTTAAGGTGTACTTTAGGTAGAGAAACAGCTATTCAAAAAATGAAATGGACAAAGGATAATTGGCTTCGAATGGAAGATGAAAGTAATTTGGCAAAAGAATACGTATCAGAAAGTAAACTAGAAGAACATTTAGTTTCATCTATACCAAGTTTTGATGACTTTGATTCAAATGAATTAGGTTTACAGTACTATGCTCCTAGGATTTCACCATTATCATTTGCAGATGTTAAGTCTAGACCAGGATATGTAAGGATTAGAGGACAAGAATCAAGAACATCATTAAATAAAGTAAGCATATTGGCAAGAAAATTAACTTCAGTATATGCAAGAATAACCACTAAGATGGAGTTTTACCCAGAGGTACATCAGCATAGTGCGGGTTTGATAATGTATTATGATAATATGAATTATATAAATTTAAGAAAGTATTATAGTGAAACATTGGGTCAAAGTGCACTATCAATAATACATCTTGAAAATGGAGAGAAGACGGAATTTTTAAATACTAGGATACCAATAAAAGATATACCAATATATCTTCGTCTGTATATACAAGGTCGTAAGTCATATTTTGAATGGAGTTATGATGAAAAAAACTACCAAAGAATAGGAAAGGTATTTGATACAACTAAGTTTTCAGATGAGTACTGTAAATATGGAGAATTTACAGGTACGTTTATAGGATTAACTTGTGCAGATCGTGTAAAGCATAAACACTATGCTGATTTTGATTTTTTTGAATATATAGTAGATGAATCAAAAGATGTCGATTAATAAAATCATTACTAAAATTTTCAGAGCAAAGGTAAATCTTATGCTCTGAAATAAGAAACATTAGAAGGCAAATCTTACAAAAAGGAGTATGGTATTATGAATACAGAAGTTAATGTTAAAGCAACTACGATTAGATATGAAAAGATTTCATTTTTTGAAAGAATTTCTTATGCTTGTGGGGATTTGGGGTGCAATATCATATACTCAGCTATGTCAGCATTTTTGCTGTTTTATTATACTAATTATGCAGATGTTAGTGCAGCAGCTGTAGGTAGTATTATGCTTGTATCTAGGATACTGGATGGGTTTAGTGACTTAACAATGGGAATTATAGTGGATAGAACTAAATCCAAATACGGTAAGGCTAGGCCTTGGATTTTGAGAATGGCGATTCCTTTTGCTATAGCAGCAGTATTATTATTTTCTGTTCCATCAAATCTTGGTATCACTTCTAAATTAATTTATATTTTTATTACATATAACTTAGTTTCTACTGTTATTTATACAGCAATCAATGTACCCTATGCAACTCTAAATTCACTTATAACTCAAAGCCAGTATGAAAGAGGAGTATTAAGTATATTTAGAATGATATTAGCCACTTGTGGTACCTTACTAATAAATGGACTTACACTACCTCTAGTTGAATACTTTGGAAATAATTTATCAGCATGGACTAAAACATTCTTTGTATTTGGAATAGCATCTATAATGGTATTTTTTATAACATTTACTGGAACCAAGGAAAGAGTAAAAGCAGTTAAGCAAGATAGGAATGAAGTAATACCATTTAAAATAGGTATTAAATCTTTATTTAGAAATAAGTACTGGATACAAATAACATTATGTTTAGTTTGTATATTTATTGTATTTGCGATAAATGGTGGTTCATCCGTATATTATGCAAAGTTTATTTTGGGAGATGAAAAATTATTTGGTCCTATAAATATGGTTTCAAATATATCCCAAATTATAGCTATGTTTATGGTTGCTCCTTTTATAAAAAAATTTGGAAAAAGAAATGTATTAATAGTAGGTTCAATAATATTAATATCGTCAAATGTTATGTTTATAATAGTTGGACAAAACTATATAGGAGTAATATCTGCAAGTGCTATAAAGGGAATAGGAAGTGCTGGAATAGCATCAACAATGTTTGCTATTGTTTCAGATACTATTGAATATGGAGAATGGAAGACTGGATATAGAACTGAGGGGCTTATAAATAGTGCATCTAGTTTTGGGTTTAAAGTGGGAAATGGATTAGGTTCAGCAATATTAGGTGCAGTATTATCAATTGGTGGTTATGTAGGAACATCAGCTACTCAAAGTGATTTAGCTATAGTATCAATAAAAGTATGTTTTATATACCTACCTATATTTATAACAATATTACAAATTATCATAATGTCTTTTTATAAGCTTGATAAAGAATATAGTACTATACTTAATGAATTAAATACTAAATAATGAAAAAGTTTCTTATAAAGTCTTAAGTTTAATTAAGGTCTATTGTAAATGTTCCTTATAAAAACTATTATATATTTATGATTATTGAAGAATTTTTAGAGAAGCGAATAATAAAAATATAAGAAGACTTTAAATGATGAAATGGTTGGTTTTTTAGAAATGATTTAATAAGTTATTGTTATTTAAAGCATTATAAGTGGACAATTAATTTTTAATTTATGGAGATTTTAACAATTAGAAGTAATATATAATATGCACTAAGAAGCAATTTTTCAACTATTTATGAAGGTGGTGGTACAAGAAAAGTATCACCTTTTTTTTGTTATACAAAAAAACAGTTGACTTTTTATATGAACCCCTTCTATAATGTTACTGAAATTAAGTAAAATGATTGAACAAATGTAAAGATAATTGAAAAGCTTGATTTTGGAGGAAAGCAAATGAAAAAAATTGGAGACTTAAGATTAATGATGAAGTGTTGTTCACTTTATTACGAAGATAATTTGAATCAACAGGAAATAGCAAATCAATTGGGAATATCAAGACCAACAATATCAAGAATATTAAAAGAAGCTTTTGAACAAGGAATAGTAAAAATACAGATAGTTGATGTTTTGAAAAATGATTACCAAAAAATAGAGAGAAGTTTGGAGAGAAAATATAAATTAAAAGAAGTAATAGTAGTAGATGATAAACAGGATGCACTAACACAAAAACAAGAACTAGCAAGAGCTGTATCTGAATATTTAACTAGAGTAGTAAAGGAAAATGATATAATAGGTGTTTCAATAGGAACAACACTAAAAGAAATACCAAGATATGTGGAAAAAAGTAACTGTAAAAATGTTACATTTATACCTCTATTAGGAGGGATTGGAGACAATGAAATAGATATTCATGCAAATCAAATAGCAGTAAGTTTAGCGAGGGCTTTTGGAGGTGATTTTAAATTATTACATGCTCCAGCTGTTATGTCTGACTT
>OCKH01000147.1_pt1 | contig 14848 bp, 16 predicted proteins | sample 1480671 | NCBI WGS metagenome assembly OCKH01 (sample SAMN05301473, study PRJEB22388) | human gut metagenome | isolation source: Infant 1 DOL 17 gut | host: Homo sapiens | place: USA: Pittsburgh, Magee-Womens Hospital of UPMC | collected 2013/2014
GCAGGTTTTTTAATTTCAATTCCAGTTTTTATGGATGCAGCTTTTGTTATAATGATGCCTATAATTAAGTATGTTTCGAGAGTAACTAAGAAATCTCTAATGGTTTTTGTATGTGCATTAGGAGTTGGGACTATAGTAGGTCATGCACTTGTAATACCTACACCAGGACCTTTAGCAGTTGCAGCAAATGTAAATGCAAATGTAGGTAGTTTTATACTTTATTCTATAATTGTTGCTTTTCCAGCAGCTCTTATAGGTGGATGGATTTATGGAAAACGTTTTGAAAAATATCCAGCTTATGCTATTGATGAGAATGATAGAGAAAAAAATTTAGAGCAGGGAAAAGATAGCATAAAAATTGAAGATGATGATTCTTCTAAAGTACCAGGTTTTGGAATTTCTATGTTTTCTTTATTGTTCCCAATACTTCTTATACTTATATCAAATGTATTTAGTATGTTCTTAGAAAAAGGTTCTACAATGAGTGGAGTACTTGCATTTATAGGAGATAAAAACATAGCAATACTTCTTGGAATATTGGTGGCAATAGGATTTTTAAAGAAATACATAAATAAACCTATGGGAGATGTAGTTATTGAAGCTGCTGATTCAGCAGGGCTAATATTATTGATAACAGGTTCAGGTGGTGCGTTTGGCAGTGTTATAAATGCAAGTGGTATAGGTAACTTCTTAGTTGATACTATGTCTGGTCTTAGTATATCAGTTGTAGTGCTTGGATTCTTATTAAGTGCCTTGCTTAGAATTTCTCAAGGTTCTGCTACTGTAGCCTTAGTAACAACATCATCAATTTTAGGACCTACAATTTTGGCAACTGGAATGTCACCAGTTTTAGTAGGGCTTGCTATATGTGCTGGAGGAGTTGGTTTCTCCCTTCCAAATGATTCTGGATTCTGGGTACTTTCAAGATTTAGTGGATTATCAGTTAAAGATACTTTAAACTCTTGGACAATTGGAGGAACCATTGCTGGAGTTGTAGCATTTATAATGGTTTTATTGCTTAGTGTTATAAATGGAATTATACCACTTCCAGGTCTATAAATAACAAACTATTGTTTATATCATATAAATTACATTTAGACTATACAAATTACATAAAGGGGCGTTTTAAATGAGAGAAGTAAACCCAATTAGCATAGATATACTTAATACTTTTAAACAAGTAGATGAGGACAGATTAAATAAACTTCTTGCAGATGAGCTTAAGCATTTAGATAGAAAAATTGTTGTATTAGATGATGACCCAACAGGTGTACAAACAGTTCATGATATTTCTGTTTATACTGATTGGGATAAGGATAGTATGGAACAAGGTTTTAATGAGAAAAATAGTATGTTTTTTATACTTACCAATTCAAGGGGATTTACTGTTGCTCAAACTACAAAAGCACATAAAGAAATTTCAAAGAATATTGTGGATGTATCAAAGAAAGTTAATAAGGATTTTATAATCATAAGTCGTAGTGATTCTACTATGAGAGGACATTATCCTCTTGAAACTAATTTATTAAAAAGCGAAGTAGAGAGATTATCGGGGAAGTTATTTCAGGGTGAAATAATAATGCCATTTTTTAAAGAAGGTGGTAGGTTTACTATAGATAATGTACATTATGTTAAAGAAGGAGAAATACTTGTACCAGCAGGAATGACTGAATTTGCAAAAGATAAATCTTTTGGATATAAATCATCTGATATAGGTGAGTGGTGTGAAGAAAAGACAAATGGAAAGTACAAATCTAGTGATATGATATATATTTCGTCAAAAGAACTTAGAGAGCTAAATATTGAAGCTATAACAGAAAAACTTAAAAAAGCTGAAGGATTCAATAAAATTATTGTAAACGCAACCGATTATGTAGATGTAAAGGTATTTACAATTGCGTTTATACGAGCAGTAAATAGTGGTAAGGAATTTATGTTTAGAAGCGCTGCTGCCATAACAAAAGTACTTGGCGGAGTGAGTGACAAGGAACTACTTACTAAGGATGAATTAGTATCAAAAGGTAATACCAATGGAGGAATTATACTTGTTGGTTCACATGTGAATAAGACTACCCAACAGTTAGAAGAACTTAAAAATTGTAAATATCCGATAGAATTTATAGAATTTAATCAACATTTAGTTCTTCAAGAAAATGGTCTAAAAAATGAGGTAAAAAGAGTTATAAAAGTTGTAGAGGAAAAAATAAGCAGTGGTAAAACTGTTGCTGTTTATACTAGACGAGAGCGTTTTGACTTGGATACGAATGATAAAGATAAACAGCTTATGATTTCTGTAGAAATATCAGATGCAGTTACCAGTATAATTGGTATGCTTAATGTAAGACCAAATTTTATTATAGCTAAGGGTGGAATTACTTCTAGTGATGTTGGTACTAAAGCACTAAGAGTAAAAAAAGCTACAGTAATGGGACAGATAAAACCTGGTATACCAGTATGGATGACAGGCAAAGAAAGCAAATTTCCTAATATGCCATATATAATTTTCCCTGGAAATGTGGGAGAGATTAGCACACTTAGAGAATCAGTTGAGATATTGATGGGGTAGTATATTAGTGTATTGAAGTTTAAACGCTTAAATTTACTGTGTTAAAAGTAAAATAAACTAAAATTATAAATTAAGATTAAAAATAATAGTATATTAATTAGGGTTTAGAGTATTTTACAAAAAATATTCTAAACCTTAATCTTATGTATTAGTATTTTTATTATTTAACTTATGTGTTTATTTTATTATTTATCTTTTTTAATTGATTTAATATTATCTGTATGCTTATTAGAGCTTATGTTGGGGAATGCTTTGATTATACGTCTATGAAGTAATTTGTGGTTAGACAGCAAAGTATTAAGTTTATTTTTTAGCTCATCAATACGATTTTTAGCATAGCGATAGTTTTCTTTTTCCTTAAGTATTTCAAATCTATCTTCCAAAGTATCCAGTCTATTTTCAACTAAAGATTCAAGTTTGTTTTCTATAGTTTCTTGTGTAATAAGTTTGTAGTATTCTTTCTTATCTTTTAATTCCTTAATTATAAGATTGATTTGTTTTAACTTACCATTTAATTGTAAAATTGTATGGACTGTGATAACTAAATCTAAAACAAAATAAATTTCTATAGATATAGCAAATATAAATAGCACATTTTTAGAGATAGAGTTAATAAAATCAACCACAATAGGATGTACTATAAGCATTACAATCAATGATAATACACCAAACATAAGTGAATTTTCCAGACAAACTCTTCCATGAATATTAAATTTATGTTTAGAATAATCCCACCAAGTCATATTAAATATTTTTTCTAAAATAAAGCTCGTACAATACTCCATTATGCTAGTTATAATTATACTAAACAAAAATAACAAAGGAATATTGTGTACAAAAGGAGTCAATGTAGCAACTATTGCTAATGCTCCAAATCCATATATAGGGCAAAATGGACCATTTAAAAAACCTCTATTTACAAATTGTTTTTGTAAAACTGAACAATATGTAGTTTCACAACACCATCCTATAAAGCTATAAATTACAAAATAAAGAAATTGAATATAAAATGTACTCATAAGCACCTCATTTCTAGTTAGTATAACACTATATACTCGATATTTTATTTTTATGATTAATTTACTAAATTCAATTTACATATTGATTATACCAATTTATAGAAATTTATCAAATTTAATTACAGTTAGAACATTATAAACATGGTTATAATAATGAAATTTTATTTAAAATAAATAAGGGTGTCAAGTATAATCAAACTAATAGTTATAGATACTCTACACTATGTTAGTTTAATTACATTTGACACCCTTATATTTATACTATGACTATTTACATTCGAAACTAGAGCAACATGTTTCAATATAAAGATTTACTCTATCAGTTTCAGGAGCAACCAATATATTATCAAGTGTACATAAGCTACCATCTTTGTTGTATTTACAATTTTTTACAGTACAAACTAATTCCTCACAATTTCTATTATTAACGTTGCTAGATAAATTACTATAAATAGATTCATCTAAAAATGAACTACAACAAGTATGTCTGTCATTGTGAGCTTTTTCACCATTTATAAAAATTTTATCTGCATAACATATATGGCTGTTGTTATGTGAACAGTTAATTACATTACAGTTTATTCTTTCCAAAGTTATTACCTCCTAAACGATTATTTATTATAAATTATGTCCATATAATTACAAGAATATAACCATTAAGAGAAAACTACCTTTTAGAAAATATCTATTCTTAGAGTAATTTGAAATATAAATATATTTTCTTCTAAAATTTACCTAAATTGTATAAAAACTTACAGCTTGGAGAAAATAATAGAAAAAGGAGGCGTAATCAATGTTTGAAAAGAAGAAAAAAGAATTATTTCCTTGGAAAATATCTGCCTTAATACTGGTTGGAGTATTTGTATTAAGTAGCGGAGTTTATATAGGGACAAGATTAAAACACAATGGAGTTCAAACTGGTGAAGTTGTAAGTACTAGTGCGAATATGAATGAAAAGTCAAAAGAAGCTTTTGGATTAAATAAAAATTGTGAAGTTTGGCTTCAAAGTGAAGGCGAAAATGAAACTAACTATAAGAGAACACTTACAATGGCAGGAATAGTTCCAGAGTCATTATTAGATAAGACGAAGTCAGAAATAGTATCATATTTTAAAAAAGAATATCCAACTAAAAAAATAAAGAGTATGGATAAAAATATAGTGATAATAAAGATGTACAAGCAATGGATGTTACTATAAAAGGTAAATATACTATTGAAAATGATAATGGAAATATAGCACTATATAAATATGATGATAGTGGAAGCAAAACATTAGTAGAAAAAACAAAAATAAGAGTAGATTCACTTCCTAAAACAGTCCAAGATGAAATCAAAAAAGGTGTAGTTATGGATACTGAAGAAGAGGCCTATTCAAGATTAGAAGACTTTGCAAGTTAATAGTAAATTAACATTATTTCAAGTTAAATACTAAGTAAATTAATAATAAATAATTTAATATTAAATAGATTAGTATTAAAATTGTAGTCACATTTAATTCCTATAAAAATACAATAATTTATTTGTAATAAATATAAAAGTTATATTGAGGTAAAATCTTGCTTTGATATAACTTTTTTATTTGATTTTATATTTTACATAGAGCATTTTATGATTTGTTAATATTATTTATGATATAATGATTTAGAACATAAGTTTTTATGAGAAATACATTTTGGTATTTCTTTTATTTTTAGGGGGAATTTTAAAAAATGATAATATTGGGGATTGACCCAGGTATAGCCATAGTTGGATATGGTATAATTGAATACAAAAATAGCAAGTTTAAAGCAATCGATTATGGAGCAGTTACAACACCTGCCCATATGAATATATCGAGAAGATTGGAACTTGTGTATAAAGGAATTGATACAATAGTAAAGAATTACAATATAGATGAAGTTGGAATGGAAGAATTATTCTTTAACAAGAATGTAAAAACAGCTATAACAGTTGCACAAGCTAGAGGTGTTACTATGCTTGCATGTGCTCATAATGGGAAGCCTGTATATGAATACACTCCACTTCAAGTAAAACAAGGTGTAGTTGGATATGGGAGAGCAGATAAGGCACAAGTTCAACAGATGGTAACTTCATTTTTAAGTCTAAAAAAAGTTCCAAAACCAGATGATGTTGCAGATGCTTTAGCTGTGGCTATTTGCCATGCTCATTCAAACAAACTTGAAAAAACTCTAAAGAATATAGGTGGTAAGTATGTATAGTTATATAAAAGGTACAGTAGAAGAAATTTATATAGACAGTATAGTTGTTGAAAATAATGGGATAGGATATAAAATAAATGTATCATCCAATACAATAATGAATTTACAAGTGGGAGAAGCCACAAAAATATATACTAAATTAATTGTAAGAGAAGATGATATGAGTCTTTGTGGTTTTGTAAGTAGGGAAGAACTTAAGATGTTTGAATTACTAACATCTGTATCTAAAATAGGACCTAAGGTGGCGCTTTCAATACTATCATTTGCATCACCAGCACAGTTAGGAGCATATATTTTAAGTGAAGACATTGGAAAATTATCCAAAGCTCCTGGTGTTGGTAAAAAGACAGCAGAAAGAATCGTCTTAGAGCTTAAGGATAAGGTAGACAAAAATAACATAGAGTTTGAACCAACGTTATTATCACAAAAACCTACCTTGATATCACAAGATGAGTCTGTAGATGCACTTGTAGCTTTAGGCTATACTTTGTCGGAATCAAAAGAGGCAGTTCAAAAATGTAAAAAAGATGGTATGAATACAGAAGCTATTATAAAGAAAGCACTTACATATATAATGAGTAAATCCTTGAAATAGTATTTGGATTTTATAATATTTGGATTTTAAAACAATATTTAAGGAGTTTATGTAAATTTGAAAATATATAAAGTAGATTTTCAAAAGTACGAGAGGAGGGGTATAAATGCAAGGTTTTGAAGATGAAAATAGGATAATAACTTCTACAATGAAGATGGAAGATATAGATATAGAAAACAGTTTAAGACCAAAAACTTTAGAAGATTATTTGGGTCAAGAAAAATCCAAAGAACAACTTAGTATATTTATAGAAGCAGCTAAATCGAGAAATGAGCAGTTAGACCATGTGCTTTTATATGGACTACACTAGCAAGTACAATAGCCAATGAGATGGGGGTAAATTTAAGAATTACGTCAGGACCTGCAATAGAAAGAGCTGGAGATTTGGCAGCCATACTTACGAATTTAAATGAAAATGATGTTTTATTTATAGATGAGATTCATAGAATCAATAGAAGTGTTGAAGAAGTTTTATATCCAGCAATGGAGGATTTTTGCCTAGATATAATAATAGGGAAAGGGCCATCTGCTAGAAGCATAAGACTTGACCTTCCTAAATTTACACTTATTGGAGCTACTACAAGAGCTGGTATGCTTACAAATCCACTTAGAGATAGATTTGGTGTTATTTGTAAATTGGACTATTATACAGTTGATGAACTTTCAAAAATAGTACTTAGGTCTTCAAGCATCTTAGATGCAGAGATACAGTCTAATGGAGCATTAGAACTTGCAAAACGTTCAAGAGGGACTCCAAGGATAGCAAATAGATTACTAAAAAGAGTTAGAGATTTTGCACAAGTCAGAGCTGATGGAAAAATAACTGATAAGGTGGCAAAAGATGCTCTGGAACTTTTAGGAGTCGATAGTTTGGGTCTCGATTTTGTAGATGAGAAGCTTCTTATGACTATAATAGAAAAATTTAGAGGAGGACCAGTGGGTTTAGATACATTGGCAGCTTCTATCGGAGAAGATAGAAATACAATAGAAGATGTATATGAGCCATATTTGCTTCAATTAGGATTTATAAATAGAGGTCCTAGAGGAAGAGTAGCCATGCCATTAGCATATGAACACTTAAAAATTCCATATCCTAATGAAAAATAAAAATAGATTATACGAGTATTTATAAAATAAAAGAGTCATTAAATTAAAATATTTCTAAAATGGCTAAAAATTCAAACATATCCACAAAATGGTAATTATATCTGTAGATACTGTGGATAAACACGATAAAAATTGTGTGTATTGTATCTATATATTGTGGATAAGACATGTATATCGTGGAAAAATATCTATATATTGTGGATATGGTGTCTGTTAAAAATAGCAATTTCTTGATAGATTATGGTAATATTGTGGAAAATAAGTTGTTTTTTTGATATTATTGTAGCTGGAGAAATTTTAAGAGAGGAAGTTTAACATTGAAAACACGTGATTTTAAATTTGACTTACCACAGGAACTTATAGCTCAAGTTCCTATAGAAGATAGAGCTAGTTCAAGATTGATGGTATTAGATAAAGAGACAGGTAATATTGAACATAAAGTATTTAGAGATATAATAGAATATTTAAATCCAGGAGATTGCTTAGTATTAAATAATACTAGAGTTATACCAGCTAGATTAATAGGAGAGAAGCTTGAAACTGGAGGTAAAATAGAGTTTTTATTATTAAAAAGAACAGAGGAAGATACTTGGCAGGCTTTAGTAAAACCAGGAAAAAGAGCAAAAGTAGGGACTAAATTTTCTTTTGGAAATGGAAAGCTAATTGGAGAAGTTGTAGATTTATCAGATGAAGGTTCAAGAATTATAAAATTCCATTATGATGGAATTTTTGAAGAAATATTGGATGAACTTGGAAATATGCCACTACCTCCATATATCACTGCTAGACTAGATGAAAAAGAAAGATACCAGACTGTTTATTCAAAGCATAATGGTTCAGCAGCAGCACCTACAGCAGGATTACATTTTACAGAAGAATTGTTAAATAAAATAAAAGAAAAAGGTGTAGATATAGCCTTTGTAACTCTACATGTTGGCTTAGGAACTTTTAGACCAGTAAAAGTAGAGGATGTTTTAAATCACAAGATGCATTCAGAATATTATATGGTTAGCCAAGAAGCAGCTGACAAAATAAATAGAGCAAAGGAAAATGGAAAAAATGTAATATGTGTTGGTACTACTAGTTGTAGAACTATAGAATCAGCTTGTAATGAGGATGGAAAGATGAAAGAAACTAGTGGATGGACAGAAATATTTATATATCCAGGTTATAAATTTAAAGTTTTAGATAAACTTATTACTAATTTTCACTTACCAGAGTCTACACTAATAATGTTAGTAAGTGCTATTTGTGGAAAGGATAATGTTTTAAATGCATATAATGAGGCAGTAAAAGAAAGATATAGATTCTTCAGTTTTGGAGATGCTATGATTATAAAGTAGGGAGGTAATGGATGCATAGTTTACAAAAACAAAAAAAGAATAACCCTATATTAAAGATTGCTTTTATATTTGAACGTGTTTTAGCAGTAGTAGTTCTAATAGCAGTATTTTTAGGAACTATAGATGTTCTAAGACTTATGTGGGGAGCATATATAGTTGATTTTCAAAATCCAGTACAATACAGTCAGCTTAATGATTTTTTAGCACAAATATTACTTTTAGTAATAGGTGTTGAACTTGTAGTAATGCTATCTCTTCATATACCAGGAGCATTTATTGAGGCATTACTTTACGCAATAGCTAGAAAAATGTTGCTACTGCCTAAAAATGAAGGTATGATAGATGTTTTAATAGGAGTTATAGCTATAGCAGGACTATTTGCTATAAAAAAGTTTTTAGTAACAAAAGACAAGAGTGCTCTTAATATAATGAGTATTCATGATGAAGAAGCAATTAAGGAACAACAGAACAAAGAAGACGAAGATAAATCTATTTAGACAATAAATTATATGAATAGCTTATTACAAATATATCTTAAGAAATAATGAGAAATAAATATGATTAAGGAGAACTTTATGTACGCAGTAAGATACGAATTGATAAAGACTTGTAAGCAGAGTGGTGCAAGGTTAGGAAGATTACACACTCCACATGGGATTATTGAAACACCAATATTCATGCCAGTTGGAACTCAAGCAACTGTAAAATCTATGACACCAGAAGAATTAAAAGAGATTGGTTCACAAATAATACTTAGTAACACATACCATTTATATATGAGACCAGGTCATGAACTTATAAAAAGAGCTGGTGGTCTTCATAAGTTTATGAATTGGGATAAACCAATACTTACAGATAGTGGAGGGTTCCAGGTATTTAGTCTAGGGCCTTTAAGAAAGATAAAAGAAGAAGGTGTAGAATTTAGGTCACACTTAGATGGTTCAAAACATTTTCTAACTCCAGAAAAAGCTATGGAAATACAAAATGCATTGGGTTCAGACATAATGATGGCATTTGATGAGTGTGCACCATACCCATCAGATAGAGAATATGTAAAAAATTCTTTAGAAAGAACAACAAGATGGTTAAAAAGATGTAAAGATGCTCATAATAATACCGACAAGCAAGCTTTATTTGGTATAATACAAGGTGGGATGTATAAAGACTTAAGGGAACAATCAGCAAAAGAAATAACTAATATTGATTTACCAGGATATGCTATTGGTGGACTTAGTGTTGGAGAACCAAAACCACTTATGTATGACGTGTTAGAGCATACAACTCCACTTATGCCAAAGGATAAACCAAGATACCTAATGGGAGTTGGTAGTCCAGATGACTTAGTAGAAGGTGTTATAAGAGGAGTAGACATGTTTGATTGTGTTCTACCTACTCGTATCGCTAGAAATGGAACTGCAATGACTAGCCAAGGTAAAGTAGTAGTTAGAAATGCAACTTATGCTGAAGACTTTACTCCACTTGACCCTGAATGTGATTGTTATGCTTGTAAAAACTATTCAAGAGCTTATATAAGACACCTTATAAAAGCAAATGAAATACTGGGTGCAAGATTAATAACTACTCATAATCTTCACTTTTTATTAAATTTAATGAAACAAATAAGACAAGCGATAATGGAAGATAGATTACTTGATTTTAGAAATGAATTTTTTGCAAAATATGGATATGAAATATAGGTTTTGCACTATTAATTATAATCATTTTAATATATAATATTCAATAGTACTCAAAGATAGAGAAAGTAAATTGTTATATAAACATTTATTATGATTTACAAAAGAGTATAATTTACAAAGGAGTGAAAAATTAATGCCACAGCAACAAATAATTATGAGTATAGGTCTATGGGTAGTAGTAATCGCAATCTTTTATTTCCTAATGATTAGACCTCAAAAGAAAAAAGACAAACAATTAAAAGAAATGAGAAGTAGCCTAAGTGTAGGAGACAAGGTCATTACAATAGGTGGAATAGTAGCTAATGTAGCTAAAGTTGAAGATGATGTTGTAATATTAGAATTAGGACCAAATAGAACTAAAGTTCCATTTGAAAAATGGGCTATAGGAACTGTTAAATCTAAAAAAGAAGAAATAGAAGAAGACTAAATTAGTAATTTAAAAGCCTTTTCTCGAATATATATTAATTTGAGAGGAGGTTTTTTTATGGGAAAATCTAATTATATTTTTAAAGGTCTAGGATATGCATATATAATAACTTTGGCTGTTTTATTAGTGTATAACTTATTTTTGACATTTACAGATATTGGTGGAGATAATATAACTATGGTCTCATCATTTATAACTACTATTTCTGCAGCTATAGGAGGGTTTTACACTTCAAAACACATGAAAGAAAAAGGACTTATGTATGGGCTTTTAGTAGGACTTTTGTACATAGTATGTATTTTTTTGACTGTGTTTTTAGCACAAGAAAAGTTTGTATTTGAAGTAGGGATGATTTATAAGTTATTGCTAATATCAGCAGCAGGAGGCATTGGAGGCGTATTGGGTGTCAACTTTAAATAGAGTTTATATTAAAGTAGTTTTATGATATAATCAATAGGAATCAATTAGAAATGGAGGCGTTGAAAATGGAAAATAAACATGTAAAAACTTTATCTCAAGCTACTTTAAAGCAAAGTGCTGCAAAAGGTGGATGTGGAGAGTGTCAAACTTCTTGTCAATCAGCTTGTAAAACTTCTTGTACAGTTGCAAATCAAGAGTGTGAAAGATAGAAAATTATTGATTTAGTTGTTTGTAAGAGGGTATCTCAAAGTGATTCTTTTATCATTATGAGGTATCCTCTTTTATTTTCAATTATTATATAAAAATATATTCTATTTATGTAAAATTAAATTTGATTTCTTATCGTTTAATTATGCAAAAATATCTAATCATATAAGAGCATTCATTTTAAAGTAGCTACTCTTATATTTTATTTTTTATCAATTACATGTATTAGAATAATTTTTAATTTTAAACTCTAATTTATGATGATTTTTATAATATGTTATATATTTTAATATATGGAGATAGATATTAATTTAGTGATATATATTTAAGTAATAAGAGTAAAGCAAAAATTAGTGCATAGTAGTATATAAAAATGGAGTTTGAATACTTTTGTTAGTATATGATTGTTTAGTAGAAAATCACTATAAAATAGGATTTCTATCTTTGAGCATAATTATAGAGAGCTAAGTAGGGGGAAGGGGTTCAAGAAGATATTATTAGTGTTTGTGTTAGTAAATTATGTAAACACATAAAATATATTGAAAAATAATATTATATATAATATTATTTATGTGTGGGAAATACGAATATAAAAAATAAAAAATAATATTCGGAGGACATAAATATGTTAAGCAACAAAAAGAGAAGTATGGCAATAGTAATGGCAGGTGCTACAGTTATGAGTGCAGCAGCACCAATATTCGCAGACAATACTGTGACAGAAAATGTTGATAAAAATTACACAGTAAGTGCGAAAGATTCTGCTAAACTAATCGAAGAGGTTAGAAAAGCATTAGAAGTTAAGTTTGAAGATACAAAAGCAGGAGCAAATGTAAATGATAGAGTTTACGATATAAAAGTAGACAATGTAAACTTAACTAATGCAACTCAATTACAAAATAAAATAAACTCTTTAACAGAAGGGCAAAGTTTAAAAGTTACTATTCAAGATAAAGGGCATCAAGTGTTAGGTGGAAAAGTAGTTGACTATAAAATTGAAAACTACAAAACTGCTCAAGAAATAGTAGATGCAGTTAATGCTTACAATGCAACTTTAGCAGAAGATTCTGATAACAAGTTAACAGCAACTATAAAATCTACAAATACAGTTGAAGTAAAAAGAGCAAAAGATTCAGCAAATGTTATTACATTAAATGTAGGAGACCAACATTTAGATTTCTCAAAAGTGATAACATCAGAAGAAGGTACTTTTGAAGGTTATGAAAAGCGTTATAGTGACATAGATTCAAAAGAATTACATACGGTAACAGTTAAAAACGCAGATTTACAAGACATATCAGCAGAAGAATTATTTGATGGAATTAGATTAACTACATTAGGAAGAGAAATAGTTAATAAAGTTAAAAATGGATATGCTTTAACATTTGAAAATGAAGCAATCCTTACTCAAGAACAAGAAGATAGTGATGATAAAGATAAACCAGAAAAATCAAGCTTTGATATAGTTTTAAGCAAGGCAAATGAAAAGCCAGAAACAATAAGTGTTTCAAGTAAAAACCATAAGTTAGTTAGAGACTTACACAAAGTATTAACTGATGTAAAAGATGGAAAAGAATTAAAAGTAGAAGTTTTATCTGGTGATTCAAGATTTACAACAGCAGTAGAAGTTAGTAAAGAGAGATTCAAAGATGGAGAAGCAGAAGCTATAATTTTAGTTGGAGAAGATGCTATAGTTGATGGATTAGCATCAGCACCACTTGCCTCTCAAAAAAATGCACCAATATTATTATCTAAAAAAGATTCACTACCATCAGAAATAGAAGCTGAAATATTAAGAGTACTTGGAAGTAATCTATCTTCTAAGAAAATATATATAGTAGGTGGAGAATCTAAAGTATCAAAAGAAACTGAAGAAAAACTTTCTAAATTAGGTGTAAGTAAAGTTGAGAGAGTTTCTGGAGAAGATAGATTTGAAACTTCTTTAGAAATAGCAAAACAATTAAAAGATACATTTAAGACTGCTTTTGTAGTAGGTGGAAATGGAGAAGCTGATGCTATGAGTATATCAGCTAGAGCTGCTCAATTTGGTGCTCCAATAATAGTTACAGGTAACGAATTAGATGCAAATGCTGAAAAATTATTAAAAGGAAAAGAATTAGAAATAGTGGGTGGAGAAAATTCTGTATCAAAAGAAGTTGAAGACAAATTAGTTGATATAGATTTAAATAATAAAGTTGAAAGATTAGCTGGAGAAAATAGAAAAGATACTAATGCTAAAGTAATCAATAAATACTATGCAGGTGCAACTAAAGCATATGTAGCAAAAGATGGTTATGTAGGTGGAAATGGACAATTAGTTGATGCACTTACAGCAGCACCACTTGCAGCTAGTTCAAAAGCTCCAATAGTATTAACTACAGAAGAACTTTCTAAATCACAAGAAGAAGTAGTTGAGTTAAGACTTAAGAATGCTACTAAGTTAGTACAAATAGGTGAAGGAATAGCTAAAAACGCTATTGAAAAAATAGCAGAAAAAATAAACTTATTTACTAAGAACTAATAAGATATAGGAATTAATATTAAAAGTTTATTTAGATAATATATGATTATACAATGCGTTAATATGTAAGACATAGTGTAGATATTATAAAATATACAAATAACAAGATAAAATAATAAAAATAAGGTGTCTCATTTAGAATTAGATTGAGATACCTTATTTTATTTTTTGATTATAATGTTGAGAAATTCATATTGCAAAAATTATTATAAAAAGATACTTCTTATAATGATTAAACATATTACTAACATAAATTATTTTGAACTTATAACTTAATTAAATAAAATAAATTATAATGTTTTGAATTTATAGAGAATAAAAACTTTAGGTATATTGTTTGAGTTGTATGGATAACTATGGTATCATATATAAAATATGGTAACAAAATTGTAACTTTTGATTAAAAATAAGTATGAGTACTAATAAAAAATATGAAAAGTACATTGGGGGTAGAAAATAATATGAAGAATAGTAAAAAGATATTAGCTATAGGACTTACACTATTTTTAGTAATGGTAAATACTCCTATGGTAAGTGCGTTGACATCAGTTGAGCAAATAAAAGGGAATGACAGATATGAGACAGCAGCAAAAATAGCAGATAAGCAAAACTACAATACAGCAATACTAATCAACTCAGATAATAGCTTAGCAGATGGTCTAAGTGCAAGTGGTTTAGCTGGAGCCTTAAATGCGCCTATTTTGATGACAAAACAAAATCAGATTCC
>OCKH01000173.1_pt1 | contig 12741 bp, 10 predicted proteins | sample 1480671 | NCBI WGS metagenome assembly OCKH01 (sample SAMN05301473, study PRJEB22388) | human gut metagenome | isolation source: Infant 1 DOL 17 gut | host: Homo sapiens | place: USA: Pittsburgh, Magee-Womens Hospital of UPMC | collected 2013/2014
TAGATTAAATCCTATACAAGAGGTAGGGAAACTTGCAAAAGAATATAACAAAATTTATATAGTTGATGCTATGAGTAGTTTTGGGGGAATTGAGATTGATGTTGAAGATTTTAATATAGATTTTTTAGTTAGTAGTTCTAACAAATGTATACAAGGAGTACCTGGATTTGGTTTTATAATAGCTAATAAAGAGGAATTATCTAAATGTAAAGGTATAGCTAAATCATTATCTCTTGATGTGTATGCGCAATGGGATACTATGGAGAAAAATAATGGTAAATGGAGATTTACTTCACCTACACATGTTGTAAGAGCTTTTTATCAAGCTTTATTAGAATTGGAAGAAGAAGGTTCTGTTGAAAAAAGATATGCTAGATATAAAGAAAATCAGTTTACAATAGCTTCAAGATTAAAATCTTTAGGCTTTGATACTTTGGTGAATGATAATGCTCAATCACCTGTAATAACAACTTTCTTATATCCTAAAAATGCAAAGTTTGAATTTATGGAATTTTATACTTATTTAAAAGATAATGGATTTGTTATCTATCCAGGTAAATTGACTGATATAGATACATTTAGAATAGGTAGCATAGGTGAAGTTTATCCAACTGATATGGAGAGACTAGCTGATGTAATAGAAAAATTTATCAATAGATAGAAGAAGATAGTGTCTTGTAGGTTACAGAATAGTGCGGAAAGCCCACTCCTTTAGGTGTGTGAGATGATAGCACAAACAGTGTATAAAAAGTATTGACAGTAGAATTTAAAGACTTATATTTTAGAAGTTTATACAATGAATATATAAAGATTGAGTAATAGGGATATATTTTATTTAAACCACAATCTAAGAAATTAGATTTATAGTTTAAATAAAGCATTTCCCTATTATTTTTATGCCTATTTATAGAAAATAAATGATAGTTGCTTTATTAAGTATTATTATCATACTTGACAACGTAACAATGTTTTGTTATATTAGGTTTAAAGATAAAATACGGTAAAGAAAGGATATCATTATGAATGAAGAATTAAGTTCACTAAGATTTGATGGTGTTGGAAAATGTAAAGGTGGAATTTTTGATAATGTTAATATATCAGGAACAGGCAAAATAGAAGGAAGTGTAAAATGTAGTAAATTTGATTCTTCTGGTTCAGCAAAAGTTTTTGGGACAACAGAATGTAATGAATTTTTTACATCTGGTTTAAGTAAAGTAGAAGGAAACATACTGGCATCAAAAGTTGAGATATCGGGACTTCTTAGATGTACAGGAAATATTAATTCTGTTGAAATTGATACTAGTGGAATTATTAATGTAGAAGGAAGTATAAAATCTGATATTATTCATGGAGAAGGATATTTAAAAGCAAATGAGAATATAGATTGTGAAAATATCAATTTAAGTGGAATCTTGGAGTGTAATGGATTTTTGAATTGTGAAGAAGTTAATATTAGTTTAAATGGAACTTCTAATTTTAATGAAGTTGGAGCAAGTAGTATAAATATAAAAAAGGGGCATGGAGATTATTGCAAAAAATTTCGTATGCTAGAAAAAAAGCATATCAACTTTGAAAAAGTGTCTTCAAATTTGATAAGTTTAGGTCTATTATCAATTAGAAAGTATACAGAAAGTAAATTGTTTGCAAATATTATAGAAGCAGATGAAATAAGCTTAGAAAATAGTGAAGTCAAAGTTGTAAGAGGAAAAAATATTAAAATAGGCAAGGGATGTTATGTAGAAAGTTTGGAGTACAGTGAAAGTATAGAGATTGATGAAGATTCAATAGTTGGTGAAATAAAGAATATAAGTGAAAAAATAAAATTAAAGAAGGATAAGTAATAAATAGGTTTAAAAATAAAATTTAAAATGAGGTAATAATATGGAAAAAGGGTCTATAAAAATACTAGGAGAAGGCTTTATAAGTAGTGGTGAGTATGAAAATATAAAAATCGTGGGAAGTTCTAAATCAAAAGGAAATGTTAAAAGTAACGAAGTAAAAGTCCTTGGAGATGCAAAATTTGAAGGTGACATCAATATAAAAAATTTTGTTGTTAACGGAAAAACTATTATAAGAGGCAATCTTAAAGCAGAGCGTGTAAGAGTGAATGGTCAACTTAATATAGAGGGAGATGCAGAAATAGATGACTTAGTTATAACTGCTCAACAGAAAGTGGATGGCAAACTTAAATGTAATAATGTTACAATAAGAGGACAATTAAGTGTAAATGAAAATATGTATGCACAAGATATAAAAATCTATGGCGAAATGAGAAATAAATCAAATATAGAATGTGAAGATATAAAGGTATATGGAGTAATAAAATGTGATGGTCTTTTAAATGGAGAAAATATATATGTTTATTCAGGAGGAGGTTCTTATTGTAAAGAGATAGGGGCAACTAATATAAAAATAGGAAGAAGCAAAGATGCTTTTTCACTAATCAAAATCATTAATATTTTTTCAGGAAAGTTTAAATGTAATTTGATAGAGGGAGATACTATTGAATTAGAAGATGCATCAATAAAAGATATACGAGGCAAAAGCATATCTCTAGTAGATAATTGTGACGTTGGAAATATTGAATACAGTGATAATTTATCAGTTTCAGATAATTCTACTGTAAAAAACAGTATAAAGGTGGGCTAGAAAAGTTATGGAAGAATTAATATCTAAGAAAGATTTATTGAGCAAAACTAATATATCTTATGGTCAATTATATAGATGGAAAAGAAAAAACATAGAGTTAATATTGTCTATGAAAGAAGAGACTTCTCTTGATGATATTGCAAATATGTTTATGAAAAAGGATATTAATAAAGAATTTGACATTGATTTTATTCTCAGTAAAGAAGTTATATGTAATTATACCAAAGAAATATTTCAAAATTTATATAAAAAAGAGCAAAGCATAGGTAAAAAAGAACTGCTTATATTGAGCATAATAGAGAAGTTTTTAGTTAAATCTATAATAACTTTTGAAGAGTTAAAATTGATAGTGAATATAATAGAAGAAAATTTTACATCAATATACAATGAAAGTGGAAAGATTTATTTGTTTAGAAAGTTTGGAGTTCCATTCGTAGTAGGATGTTTGGATTATAAAAAAGTAAAGTTTGAAAAAGATGTAGTTAAGATTATTGAGGTTGACTTGACAAAAGAAATAAATGATATAAGTATAAAGTTATCATAGTGTATTATCTTATATAATGTATTATAATAATATACTTAAAATACACTTTATTTAAATATTTAGTTTAAAGATGAGATTTTATGTGAGTGTGTAAAAGTTAAAGATAGATTTAAGTAGGTTATAGGGATTAGTAAACAATAAAATGAACCATGATGAACTACTATAAATTGTATTTAAACTACATTTTCTACTTATAGTAATATCAATGGTTCATTTTATTGTTATTAAGATAATACAGTATTTATAAAAATACTTGATATAAATATAGTAAATTGTTTAAATACAATGATTACCTTAGTTTATTCAAATAATGAGTTTTTAAAATCTAAGAAATATCCTTGTGGATGAAGACATACAGGACAAGCTTTTGGAGCCTCTTTACCTATATGTATATGGCCACAATGTGTACATATCCATTGTATATCTTCATTTCTTCTGAATAAAGTACCTTCTTCTAAATCAGTAGCATATCTACCAAATCTATCACCATGAACTTTTTCTATTTCAGCTATATTTTCAAATAACTTAGCTATAGATTCAAATCCTTCTTCACGTGCTGTTTTTCCAAAGTTTTTATATACATCATCCCACTCTTGAAGCTCATTATGTTGTGCAGCTTTAAGGTGTTGTGCTGTCTTGTCATATAAATCTACAGGGTATGCTCCTGATATACTTATATTTTCACCAGCAAATTCTTTTAATTTAGAAAAGAATTGTTTTGCATGTGATTTTTCTTGGTCAGCAGTGTAATTAAATAAAGACTCTATTATATATAATCCTTCTTTTTTTGCTACAGATGCAGAAATATTGTATCTATTTCTAGCTTGACTCTCACCTGCAAAAGCTCTTAATAAATTTTCTTTAGTTTTACTATCTTTTAAATTCATATTCTACCTCTCTATCACAATAAATTTTTACAATATTTGATTCTTTTTATTTATTATTCCAATAGGAGATATAATTATGCTCAATTTAGTCAGCATTTTTAAAATTATCATTAATTTTTTTTAAAATTCTAAGAAATTCTTGTTTTTCATTTTCTGTAATATTATGATATGCCGTCTCTTTAACTTGTGTTGAGATGCTATTAAAAGTATCTTCTATAAGCAGTGCCTTTTTTGTAAGCTTTATATACGTGATACGTTTGTCATTTGTACATTTTTGTCTTTCTAAATATCCTAGGTTTATAAGTTTATTAACCAACACTGTAACAGTGGATTTATCTTTTCCTATTTTAGCTGCAATTTCTTTCATTGTAAGTATTCCATTATTTTCATAAAGTGCAGTTAAAATATTTCCATGAGTAGGTATTAACTCACCTAAACCATTTTTACTGAGTTTATTTTCAATGAATTTAATCATACTAGCCTTTGTTTTACTTATGAAATGTACAATATATTTATCTTCCATAAATTATTCTCCAATCTTTAATCTATTTAAATTAGTTTGACATAAAACTATTTATAAACTATAATTAGTTTAACATAAAACTAAATGTATTGGGAGGAAATTTATGAATAAAAAATTTAAATCACTATATATTACAGAAGAAGAAGGAAATTTTAGAAGAAATATAGTTGAAAGAGAAGTGGATACATTGCCAGAAGGCGAAGTTTTAATAAAAGTAAAATATTCTTCTTTAAATTACAAGGATGCACTTTCTGCAAATGGTAATAAGGGTGTTACGAGAAAGTATCCTCATACACCAGGAATTGATGCATCTGGTATAGTAGAATCTAGTAGTTGTGATGATTTTAAAATTGGAGAAGAAGTTTTAGTAACAGGTTATGACTTGGGAATGAATACTTCTGGTGGTTTTTCAGAATACATAAGAGTTCCTTCTAGTTGGGTAGTTAAACTTCCTAAAAATCTTTCACTAAAAGAAGCAATGGATTATGGTACAGCAGGGTTTACAGCAGCTTTATCTGTGTATAAATTTATAGATTCTGTAGACAAGAATATGGGAGATGTATTAGTCACTGGTGGTACTGGAGGAGTTGCTGTAATTGCAACTAAAATATTGATTAAATTAGGTTATTCAGTTGTAGTTTCAACAGGAAAATTAGAAGAACAAAAAGAAGTATTACTAAACTTAGGTGTTAAAGATGTTATACATAGGTCAGAAGTGGATGATAACTCAGGAAGACCTCTGCTTAGACCAAGATGGGCTGGAGTAATAGATACAGTAGGAGGAAATACTCTAGCAACAGCAATAAAGACAACTAATTATTGTGGAGCAGTAACAACTTGTGGTAATGCAGGAGGAGTTGATTTTACAAGTTCAGTATATCCATTTATCTTAAAGGGAATTACTTTATATGGTATAGATTCTGTGGATTGTCCAATGAACTTAAGATTAAAAATATGGGATTTATTATCAAATGAATGGAAATTAGATGATTTAGATGATATGGTAAATGTAGTATCATTGGAAGAGTTAAATGATAGTATAGATTCAATAATGGCAGGAAAACATGTTGGAAGAACAGTAGTTGATTTAGAAAAAATATAGGTGAATAAATTTATAATTAGGATTATAGGTTTTAAGCAAAAATGAGATACTTGAAATTTACTTATGAGTATCTCATTTTTTTATGTAAAAAGATTTATGTAGATGTTTGTGTAAAAAGATTATTCATGAACAATTAATTCAAATACATCTGGTCTTGAATAGTGACCTTCTGAATCAAAATCTAGTCTACTAAGTACTATTTTTTCTAGGTCTAAATCAGCTATTAGCATTTCTTCTTTATTGAAAATAGGACCTGCTACATATTTTCCAAAAGGGTCAACTATACAACTTCCTCCTGGACACATAATTTCTGGTTCTGCATCTAGCTCCTTATAGTAGTTAAGGTCAGTTGGGTACATATTTTTTTCAACATATTGATTGCATCCAATTACAAAACATCTTCCTTCTAAAGCAATATGCTTCATAGTTGCTTGCCACTCTTCTCTTGAATCTGCAGTAGGGGCTATGTAAAGTTTTACACCCTTAGCATAAAGAGCTGTTCTAGCTAATGGCATATAATTTTCCCAACAAATCAACGAACCCATTTTTCCATATGGAGTATCAACTACTGTAAGAGTACTTCCATCTCCTTCTCCCCAAATACATCTTTCTGTTCCTGTAGGTTTAAGTTTTCTGTGTTTACCAATTAGCTTACCTTCTGGAGAGAAAAATAAGTTTGTGCAATAAAGGGTACAATTTATATCATTACCATCTCTTTCTGTTATACCCATTGATAGATATACTCCTGCTTCTTGTGCTGCTTTTCCTAATAAATCTGTTGTAGCACTAGGAACTGGTACAGAATTATCATAGTATCTTTTCCAATCTTCTCTACCTTCCATTGTTCTACTTCCAACAACAAATCCAAATGAAAGACCTCTTGGATATGCAGGTATGAATGCTTCAGGGAAAACTACGATATTTGCCCCTTTTCTACCAGCTTCTTTAATTAATCCTAATGCTTTTTCAACAGTTTTTTCTAAATCCATTATGACTGGTGACGCCTGGACAACAGCAATTCTTACATTTTTATTTTCCTTGCTCATAAAAAACCTCCTAAAAAATATTTAAATTTTTTGCATTGAATAGATTACATGAGATGTTATTTGAGAACTAAGATACTTATATTGTGAATAATAATGTAACTGTATATTTAAAATAATACATCATGATTTAAAAAATTACAATTGTACAGATATAATTGAGTTTAGATATTTAAATTTAACAACTTATAATATTTTTTCAATTAGTATAAATCCTATTAATTTGTCTTATTTACAATGAATAGTATTTACTTCTTGGCAAACAATAATTAAAAATAAAACTTTTATATGATTAAACTCTAAAGAAAAAGTTTATAAAGAAGATAATATAATTAAGCAGAAAATAATGAAAAAAATTTATTAAAGTAGACAACGTAAGGAGAATTTTATGAAAGCAAAAATTTATTACAATGGAAATATCATCACAATGGAAGATTCAATATGTGGAGATGCTATTCTTATAAAAGACAAAATAATAAAAAAGATAGGAACAAAAGAAGAAGTATTTGCTTTGAAAAATAAAGATACAGAAATTATAGATTTACAAGGTAAGACATTGATGCCATCTTTTATAGATTCACATAGTCACTTGATAGCTTTTGCTACTACTCTAAAGCTAGTTCCTTTAGAAGATGCAACCAGTTTTAAAGACATAGTAAAAAAAATACAGGATTTCAAAGAGTCGAATAATATAAAAAAAGGAGACTGGATAATTGGATTTTCATATGATAATAATTTTTTAGAAGAAAATAAGCATCCAGATAAGAGTGTACTCGATAGTGCATCTTCAGAAAATCCAATACTAATTTCACATGCTTCTGGTCATATGGGAGTTGCAAATACATTGGGGTTAAAACAGCTTGGTGTTACCAATGAAACACGTGACCCAGAAGGTGGACATATAGGTAGAGTAGAAGGCAGTGAAGAACCAAATGGATATTTAGAAGAAAATGCATTTTTTAATGTAGCATCTAAAATAAAACAACCATCATCAAATGAGATTTTTAATTCAATTGAAAAAGCACAGAACATATATCTAAGCTATGGTATTACAACAGCTCAAGAAGGTTTAATGGAAGAAAATCAATTTAACATTTTAAAAGCAATGGCAAATCAAAATAAATTAAAAATGGATGTTGTAGGATATGTAAATTTGAAAAAAAGTAAGTCTGTAGTAGATAATAATAGGGAGTTTATAAAAAAATATATAAATAGATTTAAAATAGGAGGTTATAAGATTTTCTTAGATGGTTCTCCTCAAGGTAAGACAGCATGGTTGAGTAGACCATATGAAAATTCAGATGATGGTTATTGTGGATATCCTATATACAAAGATGAAGAAGTAGAAAAGTTTATAGATATTTCACTAAAAGAAAAGATGCAACTCTTAACTCATTGTAATGGAGATGCAGCAGCAGACCAGTTGATAGATGCGTTTGAGAAAGTTTTAAACTTAAAAGAGCAAAGTAGTGAAAATAATATAAGACCAGTTATGATACATGCTCAAACAGTAAGAGCAGACCAGATTGATGATATGAAAGTAATAAATATGATACCTTCATACTTTGTAGCTCACACATATTATTGGGGTGATATTCATATCAAAAACCTTGGAGAAGATAGAGCGTTTAAGATTAGCCCACTTAAAACAACTATAGAAAAGGGATTAATTTACACTCTTCATCAGGATACACCAGTAATAGCACCTAATATGCTGGAAACAGTATGGTGTGCTGTCAATAGAATTACAAAAAAAGGTATACAAATAGGAGAAAATGAAAAGATAAGCCCATTAGATGCTTTAAAGGGTGTTACTATAAATGCAGCATATCAATATTTTGAAGAAGATAAAAAAGGTTCAATTAAAGAAGGGAAATTAGCTAATTTGATAATATTAGATGAAAACCCACTTACAATCGACCCTATGAAAATAAAAGATATTAAAGTATTGCAGACTATAAGAGAAGGAGAAGTATTGTATTCTTTGAAGTAGATGAAAGTTAGATATTTTATAATCTATAAAAAATAGTTTTATATAATAAGTTAGGTAGAATTAAATAAGATTACAGTTAAATCAACAATTATATTTTTATTAAATTTTAATTATTGTATTGAAGATTTATAAGTATAATTTTATTGATTCTACCTTTTTAAATAACTATCGATTTATTAAAGTTATCTATGTACTATATTAAACAATTAAGTAGTTATTAATTGCACTTATTAGTTTATTAAAAAACTATGTATATTACTTTGCAGTAAGACTTTGGAACTAAATCTATAATAGCAAATTTAAATTTATTAAATAGATTACCTTATAACATTTCATATAAAATATATTGTGAATCTCAGAAAATTACTATTTTTCTTTGAATATTTTTTGTAAGCAGTTCTAAAAGATTCAATTTCATACCTATTACTTGAATCATTCATCAAAATAATTCTAATTTAAAAAATAATTCTATCCAAATAATAGATATATAGGACTATGTTATAATATAAAAAAATTTATATAAAAGTTAATAACTATACAAGATTGATAAAGAAAAAGTCAAAATAGATAATTGATTAGCAAAATAGATATAATTATAATGAAGTTAAATCTAGCAATATTCTCCTAAAATTAAATTTCATTTATTTAATTAAATATAATTTGACAATGGGCAAAAAAGTGAGTAAAATATAAATAAAATAAAAATAACAGGTTCGGATAAAGAAAAAGGTTTCTTAACCTCAAGCATAAAGTATATTATCTAAGTTATTTGAGATTAAGAGATAAATCCAATCTTAGGTACTGAGGAGGAAAAAATGCTTGATATAAAAAGAATAAGAGAAAATTTAGATTGTATAAAAAAAGCAATGGAAAGAAGGGGCGAAAAAGACTTTAACCTTGATGAAGTAGTTAAGTTAGATGATGAAAGAAGAAAGATTCTTCAAGAAGTTGAAGTTATGAAAAATGAATTAAATACAGCATCTAAAAATATACCAAATCTTATAAAAGAAGGTAAAGATGTAGAAAATGAAAAGATTAAACTAAAAGAGTTATCTGATAAAATTAAGGTAATAGACCAAAATCTTAAAGAAGTAGAAGATAAGATGGAATACCTATTAATGAGAATACCAAATGTACCACATCCAGAAGTACCACAAGGTGAAACTGATGAAGATAATGTTGAAGTAAGAACTTGGGGAAAGACTACTACCTTTGATTTTGAATCTAAGGCTCATTGGGAAATTGGAACAGAATTAGGTATACTTGATTTTGAAACAGCTAGTAAAATAACTGGTTCAAGATTTACTCTTTACAAAGGATTAGGTGCTAGATTAGAGAGAGCATTATTAAATTTTTACTTAGACACGAATACAAAAGTAAATGGATATACAGAAGTTATTCCACCATTTATGGCAAATAGAAATAGTTTTTTAGGTACAGGACAGTTACCTAAGTTTGAAGAAGATATGTTTAAAATAGAAGGTCTGGACTATTTTATGATTCCAACATCAGAAGTTCCTTTAACTAATATACATGCTAATGAAATACTTAAATTTGAACAATTACCAATAAATTATACAGCTTATACTCCATGTTTTAGGTCAGAAGCTGGTTCTGCTGGAAGAGATACAAGAGGTTTAGTAAGACAGCATCAGTTTAACAAAGTAGAAATGGTTAAAATAGTTGCACCAGAAGAATCTTACAATGAGTTAGAAAAGCTTACTAACAATGCGGAAACTATGCTACAATTATTGAATCTGCCTTATAGAGTAGTAAAGATATGTACAGGTGATTTAGGATTTACGGCTTCTTTTAAATATGATGTAGAAGTTTGGATGCCAAGTTACAATAGGTATGTTGAGATTTCATCTTGTTCAAACTGCGAAGATTTCCAAGCTAGAAGAGCAGGAATAAGATTTAAAAGAGATAAAGATTCTAAAACTGAATATGTACACACATTAAATGGCTCTGGGTTAGCTATTGGAAGAAGTGTTGCAGTTATATTAGAAAATTATCAACAAGAAGATGGTTCTGTGGTTGTTCCTGAAGTTTTAAGAGCATATATGGGAGTTTCTGTTATTAAATAAGAGTTAAATTATGTATTTTTAAGCAATACAATAATATAGAGGTAATAAAAAATAATTAATATAAAAGTGATACTTCTAATATAGAAGTAATAAAAAAATAGTTAATATAAAAGTGATACAATAATATAGAAGTAATAAAAAAATAGTTAATATAAAAGTGATACAATAATAATAGAAGTAATAAAAAAAAATAATTAATATAAAAATGTGTACAAACTAATGAATATTGATATAGTAAGCTATCATATGAAAGAGTATGTACACATTTTTTTTACTAATTTTTCACAATATGAACATAAATAATTTACAGGAAAGGAATCTTTTATGAAAATTCAAAATACTGAGTGGGGATATATTGAATGGAAACATACTTATGATGAAAATAATCCAAAACAAGCTATGAATATATACATTGCAGTAACTATGCCTGGTAAGAAACATTTTAATCATGTTCATTATGGTCAAGAGCAGATGATATATATTTTAGAGGGAGAGGGTTTGTATATTATAAATGGAGTTTGGAAGCCATTTTATCAAGGTATGATTTTTTATATAGAATCTGGTAGCACACATGAAACTATAAATACAGGCGATAGAGAAATAAAAGAACTTATTGTTTCAAATAATGTAGATGATGTAGGAGAGAGTGAAATTATAGATATTAATCCTAATAATTATTTAAAGAAGACCTTGATAAATTATAGTGAAAGTACATTAAATTTGTATGCAGCAGTAGAATCAATTCGTGGTCAATTTATAGACCCGTTTAAAATTCCATTAATTATATATGATGATTCATGGAATATAGTTTTAAAAAATCCTTATTTTCCACTTTTTTGTTTTGAAAAATGTAATCCTATGAAATTTCCTCAAAATTGTGATTGTATGAATCAAAAAAGTAGCAATCAATTTGTATGTGAATATGGGATAACTATATATAATATACCAATACTGTACAAAAGCAATAGCATAGGTGTTATAAGAGGAGGGTATGTACTATTATCTGATTTGAATTTAGATACAGAGCATAATAATTTATATGATATTCCAGAGGGAGCTGCTAGAAGTATAAAACGCCTCTTGAAACAAATATCTAAAAATATAATAAATTTTTGCTCTTTTAATGATATAAGAAAGGATTTACAAGAAAAAGAGAAGACTATAGCAAGAACATATCATTATGGAGAGCAACTTGAAATGAATTTAAAAGTAGCTCAAGATATGGTTACTAATTTAAGAATAAATCATCACTTTTTATTTAATACATTAAATTCAATGGCAAGCATAGCACTAGATGATGGTAGTTATGATTTGTATAGTGCAATAATAGATTTATCAAGAATGTTTAGATATACAATGAGGTCTGATTTAAGATTTGTAGAATTAGAATCTGAAATATTATACATTAAAAATTATTTGAATTTACAGAAATTACGTTATGGAGATGCACTTAAAGTAAAATATCTTATTCCAGAGAAGTTATATAACCTTTCTGTGCCTTTTAACTTTATTCAACCTATTGTAGAGAATGCATTTACACATGGATTTAGAGATATTGACACAGAAAAGCGAATTGAAATAATTGCAAGATTAGATTCTCAGTATGCCATTATAGAGATTCATAATAATGGAACTATCTTAGATGGAAATAATATAGACAAAATAAAGGCAGGTATTCGTAGTAATAATGGTCATGGTTTGTCTTTAATATATACAAAATTCACATCTGCTTATGGAAATAATTTTGATATGGATATAAAGTCGAGTGATAATGAAGGAACTTACATAATGATTAAAATTCCTATTGAAAATTATAAGGAGTATGTATAGAACTTGTGAAAAATTAATAAGTTTTATAAATGTTAAGAAATATATTAGATGTTTTTATGTTGTTTTATATATCTTACTTTTTT